>Ga0181404_1000089_pt1 | contig 25203 bp, 23 predicted proteins | sample 27SPOviralmetaG_FD_130133 | JGI IMG/M metagenome (GOLD analysis project Ga0181404, IMG submission 130133) | Marine viral communities from the oligotrophic San Pedro Time Series (SPOT) site, San Pedro Channel, CA, USA - 27 SPOT_SRF_2011-10-25 | ecosystem: Environmental > Aquatic > Marine > Strait... | reverse complement strand
ATATGTGATACGGAAGATTGGAATTATCTTCAAGCGTGTAAAAGTATGTTTATGACGAACTCTATGAATAAAGAGAGAGAACAATATCTCTCGGGTCGTCAGGTTAATTTTGAATTAAATTACGACAACAGCGACACGAAGGCAGCTTCTTATGGTCTCGGTAATAATAAAGAATACGACCAAGTCGGCGGGACTCACAATCTTCAAGGTCTCTCTGTTGAGGAGCATTTACTCCTTGAATCTAAATCAGAGTTTCAGATAAAGCTTCACGAATTATTTCCTTATATGAAGGCAGGCAATACTCTCCCGCTATTTCTTCTCCCGAATGAGAGAGTTCAGGTTCAGCTCTTTTGGACGGAGTTGACTGACCGCGTTTCTATTGCGAAGGGTAGTGGTAAAAAGGCTGAACTTTTAGAGATAGATCAGACAAGAACGAAGCTGATTTCAGACCATATTTTTTATGACGGGGACACTATGGCTTCTTTTGAAGCTTCTAATAAATCAGGATTAACTTTTGAATATATTGATTATCGTTTATCTAAACAATCTCTCGTGAACCGCTCGGCTTCGGGAGCAGACTGGGGAGCTCAATATGATACGAAAAATAATGTGAGAAATATTGGTGGAAATGGAATGATTGTTGATAAAGTATTTTTCGCTTATGAAGACCCGAATCGCGATTGCGAGCAGTTAGTCGGGAAGTTCGCTGCTGTTGGAATGAGTCCGTCGGGTGATAATGTTGCAGTTATGAAATCCAATCTATTTGTAAATAATGAATATTTATATCCACAGGAAATCTCTAATCCCGCCCGTCAATTTCATAATCTAAAAGAAACAGGAGGAATGATCCCGTTTATCACGAGAGAATGTTATTCAGGAGAAGGAAAAGGTGGTCTCTCTACTGGTGCGGCTTATCATTTTGAGGGACACACGAACGAGGTTCAACTTGCAGGGAAGTTCTTTTGGAATGGATTCAATCTTAAAGGTCTAAATCAGCGAGTAGACAATCGCGGATTAGAATTACACACGAACGCAGAGGAAATGCCTGATTTGAAGACGAAGACTATTGGCTCGTATACACAGAGGGCGTGGCTTGAAATCAAGAGATATGTTGTTATTAAGGACGGACACCTTGAATGTTATTTCGCATAATTTAAAATATTATTAATATTATAAAATGATTTTTTTTTGTTGTTGTTGTGAATGTATAATTTGGATTGTTAGACCCCGAAAGAAGAAAAAGAAAATAAAGTTTAATAAATACTATTATGAAAAAAAATATAAACCTTAATATATAATGGATAAACCTCTTTATAAACCTTTTAAATCTAAATCTAAAAATAAAAAATACTCGGTTTATGTTCTGAAAAACGATAAGAAAAGATTAATACATTTCGGGGATTCAAGATACGGACAATATAAAGATAAAATAGGAGTTTATTCTTCATTAGATCACGGAGATAAACAGAGAAGAAAGAATTATCATTCAAGACACGGGAAGGCGACTGATAAAAACACAGCGAAATATTGGAGTCATAAGATTCTATGGTGAAATAAAAATCGCCTGTTGGTTATTTATTATATAATAGAAATATCCAATCGGCAATTATCTAATTTTTAACAATCTATTTTTTAATATTATTATATAATATAAATATAATAATGACCGATTATGCGGATATAACTCTCCTTGAATGTAATAGGAGGCAATCTACTAATGCAGAAACTCTAACCGATAATTCAATATGGACGAATAGGCTGGGAGAAGTTGTTGAATTAGAAATGGGAGACGAGATTTCTGTTGAATCAGCATTTATCAATCAGAAAGGTTGTGCGAATCCATTATCAATTGAGTTCAGGGGTGTTGATTTAAAAGCGGAAGGGACTTTTAATTATAGTCAGGACATACTCCCCGAAATAAAGTTTATTAATGACGAAGGAAATAAGGTTCAACAGACAACAACAATTTTTCAAAATAAATTAAATATAGACACGAAAATCCCTTTAAAAGATAATGAAGCGAATATTGAAGTTTCTTATTATAAAACTATGAACGGAGAAAATCATATATTTCTCCCGAGGAACTTTCTCCCGAGAATTGGAGCAGCGAAAACAGCGTCAGAAGACTTCACGAATCTTCTCACCACCGCCACCGCCGAAGAGTCAATATGGAGCAAGAGTGATTTTAATTTAGACCAAAATGCAGCGACAGACGCGAACACGAAAGGAATGGATAGGGGATACGGGTCGGGAATCCCTGTATACGCTCCCGACCACATAGAATTATGTGCGGGAGATTACACGGACGGCTGGACGGGACATTTAAGAAAATCTTTCAATTGGAATGATTATGGAATATATCAAACAGGGAAGTTCGGGGCTACGGGAGAAATATCTAAAAGAGCACGAATAGACGGATTTAAAATAATCTCAACACACAACAAGAATTATTATGTAATAAGACCGAAAATAAATAATGATAGATTCACTATGTTTCAAAAAGATTATATGTGGGAGAATTATAATGATATTCAAAAGGTAGTTTATACAGAAGACCCCGCTCCAAGAGGAGACGGAGTGAGTCCAGTTTTAGTCAGTTCTAAAATGTATTATGACGGAACGGGATTAGAAAAAATAAAAGGGCAGATTAATAAATATGAAGTTCAAATATCCTCTTCTCCTGATTTATTTCAATATCACGAAAAGAAAGATTTAATAACATTAAAACTCGCGAAAGGATTTCAATCTCCTTCTTCAATTTCAGAACAATTGACTCAACAGATTCAAGAGGAAACAGAGGATTCTCCTGAATGTTTTAATGTATTAAATGAAGTCGCGGGAACTGATAGAATGTCTTATACAATAAAAACAAAAACATTTAAAACATATAACGCGGCTAATTATGGAGATTTTACTCACGGAAATAAGCAAGAATATAATGTAAATAAAAACGCGTCTGCATTCAATTACTATTCAACATTTAACACAATATTCGTGAAGAGAGCTGATTTATTCACAGCGGGGAGAAAGATTAATAATTGGTATGGATATGTTGGGAACGACGAAAATGTAGATCCCTTCGTGTTGACTGACTCGGGAACAGAAGGATTCGGGACACCGAACTTTATAAAGAATGAGATATTAATTGAGAGAAATAATACAGGGGCGGGAGGAACTCCAATCGGGAATTATAGTCAACCGATAGATACTTCTTGGGAATGGAATGATTTTAATTTAACAAGACTGAATGAATTGTTTAAAGTTCAGGGAAATTATCCTGAATTATTTAAATGTATGACTTCGGACAGAATAAATGAAAATGAATTGTTTAAAAATACGAAAGAAACAACATATTTAAACGGAACAATCATTCAGGCTGTTTCTAATCCAACGATAGAAAATGCAAGATTTCTTCATATGTCCCGATTCAATAGAAACACTACTGCTCCTCCCGCTGGAACTAATAATTATCCTTATTTAGGTGATTCGGGTCATTATATTATGGGATATAAAGCGACAATAGATCCCGCAGTTGGAGAGGCGACTTTTGATTGTCCTCACACAACGCTCCCGATATTTTTTAAATATTATCCTGAACTCGCTGATAAATATATTGAAACTCCTGATATTAAACAAGATTTATTATGTTATGGATTCGCGTCCAAGATTAGATATGGAGATAAATATTATATAAGAATCCACCCCGAAGCTCCATACTCACAGGGAATCCATATGGACTTCTTCGCTATGAGGGCGGGTTATAAGGCGAACGACCCCGCGACTGCGAATGATTGGAGGCCTTATAAAATTGAAGCTGGGAAATGTCTTATTGGTTGGGATTTTCATTTCAATTCTTATGGGAATGTCTGTTCTCTTGGATTTCAGGGAGATTTAGGAACTTCATTTTCAAGAGAATATGAAAAGGGATATGGTTCAGATTTTAATCTTATGAATCCCTCTGCTCCAACAACAGGAGAAATGGCGAGAAAGGTTCGTTCTGCGGTTATTGGTGCGAATAATGCTGCGTTCGTTTTTGATAATATTTCAGGAAAGTTCGGGATTAAAGATTTACATATGCCCGAGAAAATAGGTCAACCTTTTAATGCGGGACAGACTGATTCTGTTGCTGCGAGAGGAAAGGAGATTGAGACCGCGACAACAATCCCGATAATTGCAGACGCGAACTCTGTTTGTTATAAAATAAATAAGAGATTAAGAGTTTCTTCATATTGTCCCGACTTGGAAGGGAATGAGACTATAATTGAGGGAAACACTCAACTTGTTAAACCTCCCGAGCCCGCGACAACGAATCCCCCGAAGGCTGCGACTGCTCCCGAAAATATAATGAGTTTTACTTTTATGAATACAAGAATATCTCCTTATAAAATATTTGATTCTCATATGGGAGTGAATCTCAATTTAGGGAATTGTTTTAAAATTGACGATATTAATCGTCAACCCGAAATATGGGAAAGAGGAATGTTGGGATTATTAGGTTTCACATACGACCAATTTAATCCTAAAATAATCAACGAGAACAACAGAGGAGACGCGAGAGTTGATTTCAGGAATATTGAATCATTACATAAACCGACTACGAATTGCGAAGTATTAAACACGGATATTCAGAACTATTCTATGAATCCATATGGCGGGATAAATTATAGTCCAACAATAACCAATCCAATTTATATCCCGAAGTTTAATGTAGTGAATAAATCAACGGGGGCGGTTGTTGAAGTAGCTAAAACATATTTTCCTCCAATCGTTCAAGATACTAATTCAATCACAATTGAAGGATTAAAACTCCCTTCATTAGTAGCTCGTCCATATCTAACAATAAGATCAGATATATTATCTCATTCTAAATATATCGGGGGAAATGATTCAGGATTAAAACTCCCGATTATTTCTGTTATAAACAAGATTAATGCGGATAAAGATTTTATCCAAGTTTCAGATTCTTCTTTTAATTATACAATAACTCGGCCTTGTAGGTTTTCAGAGATTACAACTGCAATCACTAATCCTGACGGATCTCTCGCTGATACAGAAGACGGGAATGCGGTTATATATAAAATTATGAAGAAAGGAGATTTAACGAATTACGATATATTATCTCAAATCTTAAATGAATCAAAAAAAGGAAAGAAGAAATAAAATATATATAATTATTATAATGCCGACTTATAAACAACAATTCAATAAAAAACACGGATTCAAATTAAGTGAATCTCATTCATTAAAAGAAATTGCTGATTTATCAGGATACACTCTCCCGTCTATAAAAAAGATAATGTTGAAAGGTGAAGGGGCTTTTCATTCTAATCCGCAGTCAGTTCGTCCACATATTAAATCCGCGGAGGCTTGGGGATATTCAAGAGTTTATGCAAGTATAAACCCGAAATCTAAATCTTATCAAATTGATAAGGTTCATTTAAAAAAAAAGAAGAAGAAAAATAAATAATATATATAATATTAAATGGCTAATTTTACTCATAAAGAGTTTATAGTTTATGACGATTATATGACGCCGAAATATGCGTGGGATAATATAAAACAATATATCCCGAAAGATAAAATCATATGGGAAGCGTTTATGGGAGACGGGAAATCGGGAGAATATTTAAAAGAACTTGGATTGAATGTTATTCATAATGATAATGATTTTTTTAAGAGTAATGAGGGAGATATTATTGTAAGTAATCCGCCATTTTCTAAATGTAAGGAAATAATCCCGAGATTAAAAGAATTAGATAAACCTTTTATTTTAATTCTACCTTCAAGTAAAATTAACACTCAATATTTCAGAGTTTTTAAAAATGATATACAATTAATAATCCCGCCGAAAAGAATCCAATTCTTAAAGAATGGAAATGAATTAAATAATAAATGCAACTTTGATTGTTTTTATTATTGTTATAAAATGAATCTCCCGAATGATATTATATGGATTTAATAAAATCGCCTATTGGTTATTAATTATATAATATAAATATCCAATCGGCGATTTTTAATCAAAATATAAAGTGAAGAGCCCGTGTTTAATTTCACATTTATATTGATTCGTAGTCTTTAATTTCTGCTTCTGTTCTAATTCTTTTTTAACAATATCACTTATAATTGGATTATATTTATTAAGACAATAATCACAAGTATTCAGCTTCTTTATACATTTTCTCACGGAGGGAATATCTCCATAATTACAGATATATTCTGCGTCATTAAAAATATCTTGATAATCATTATAATCTGAAACAGATAAAAGAAATCCATTATTGCAGAAATGTTTTATTTTTTTACAGATAAGAATCACATTATTCTTTTCTTTAATAGTAAGTCTTTTCTTGGGGTTGATTGTAGTTAGATAATATTTTAAATCTGTTATATTATATAAACACATATCTTCATTCGGTTCAATATCTTCAATTAACTTTAATTTATCACTTAATAAATCAGCTAAATCAACTTTTCTGTATTTCTTGGGATTCACAATATCAATCTTAAATATATCAATAATTTTTACAAGTTCATTTTTAGAGTGAGATTTATGAATCATAATGTTTTATAATTATATAATATATATTATTTTATATTTATTAAATATAAACGAATGAAGGAATTAACTGCCCCCGAAATAAGGAGACTTATAAAAGCTCATAATGTTTTAACTAAAATCACAATCCCGAAAGGTGCGAAGAAGGTTGACCTTATTAAATTAATTAATGACGCGGGATTCAAATTAGATCACGAGGCGAAAAAGATTACTAAAATGAGGAAAGGAAAGCAGGATATAGCTGACGGGACTTCAATTGACCTCCCCGCAGGTGATACACCCGAACAGAAGGCGGCGAAGAAAGCGAAGGCGAAGGCTGCGAAGGATAAGAAGGCGGCTGAAATAAAGGCGAAGAGTGCAGCAGATATTCAGAAAGGAGCTGCTCTTGGAAAGCTTGTAGCTGCGAGGAGAATGAAAAAAGATATGATTAAAAATAAAGCGACTAAACCAACAGCCGCCACGAAGACAACTGCGAAGGCTTCAAGTATACAGAAGAAGTCCGCCCCGAAATATTCAAAGCCCGCAGATAAACCAGCACCGAAAAAGATTGTTAAATCAAAGGTAGTGAATACGAAGAAAGTCCCTGACGCTCCACCGAAGAAGGCTGCGACTCCACCGAAGAAAGGTTTAATAGATACACCGAAAGACCCGAAGAAACCTGTTAAAAAGAAATTAGGATTAACGGGAATAAATATAAATACAAGTCCACAGGATACTCCAAGCGTTAAAGATATTCAGGGATTAGACTTGAAGAAAGACGAACCGCCACCGAAAAAGATTGTGAAAGAAATTGCTGATATGAGTGTTGAGGAGATTGTTGAAATATCTTTTAAAAATAGAATAGACGGCTCAAAATTATTCGTCCCTTTTAAAGGTTCAAAAAATAATCATTTACTTTATATGTTATACACACTCGGGAAGAATAAGAATGATTGTGGAGTCAATCCAAAGTTAATGGCTGATATATTTAATAATGCGGGAGGTTCAAAGAAAGTGATAAGAAATAATATGGAGGAGATTCAGGAGGCGGTCGCGAGGTGTGCGAAGCGTGGGAAAATGTTATGTGTCCCCGTGAAAAGGTCGGGACACGCGAATATGTTAATCTTTAATTTTCACAGAAAAGAAGTTGAAAGGTTTGAGCCTCACGGATACAGCGACAAGAAAGGAACTGATAAAGATAATCTCGGGCTCGGTGCTGTTATAAAAGATATGAATAAATATTTTAAAAAAGAATTGGGATATGAGTTTAAATATATGAAGCCGAAGCAAGTCTCTAATCAGACGATAAAAGATAAAGGAGATTGGGAGGAATATCAAGGATTTCAATATTCAGACAGGTCAAGAGATATGCCGAAGAATCTCACATTCAAGAATGTCGTCATTACGAGTGCAGGAGGATATTGTATGGCGTGGGGATATTTCTATTTAGATTTAAGATTGAAGTTCCCTAAATTATCAGGTGGGGAGATTATAACGAAATCATTTGATATATTAATGAGTGATACGGCACAGCAGGCAGGGAGACAGAGATTTCGCAATATGGTAATCGGTATGACCGATCAGATTTATAAATGGGGAGAGGATATGGTTAAGAAAGGATTTATAACAGAAGAGAAGTTTATAAAAGGAATAGATCAGGGAGGGAATTGGAAACCTCGTGATAAGTCAGGAGCGAACGAAGGAAATGATATTCAAGTTGAATATCGTGCTGCGATTCTTAAATGGAGCGAGGACGAGTGGAAAAGGCTTGCAGAATGATAAAACAATCAATTAATCTCTTATTATGATACATTATTAATGTAAAATGACCCTTAAATCTTATATTGTTATATATATACACTTAAAGAAATAATAAAATCGCGATTTTATTATTTCTTTAAGTGCTAATTAGTCATTATTCAAGTTTAAAGACTATATAAAGGGGATAATTGATATATATATGTATCATAAACCTTGATTTATTTGATTTATTATACATTTAATAAATAAATATTATATATATTAAAGTATGGATAAACTTATTCTTATTAAAAGTCTCCCGATTCCAGTTGACCTTCAAGATATTATTATTATTAATTATAAATATGATTGTCTTGAAGAATCTAAATATATTCCACAATCCCGAAAGTTAATTTCTCATATCCAATATTATTTTTGGCTAAATAAGAAATTAAATAAAAAAGATAATCTTAATGAATCAATATTGAAAACAATCAAGGAGTTTGATTATTACGAAAAACTTTAATCTGAATCACTTGTTAAATATAAGAAGCCGTCCTCTGTCGCCCCGACTTTATTATGCTCCTCTTCTCCAATATCAGAATCATATTCTCCTTCTTCTGCATTAGCTTCTTTCTGTTCTTTATATGAAGGCTTCCAATCGGGATCTCCCGTTAGAACTTCCACGAATGCTTGTATTAAATCAGGTCTTCCATTTTTCGCGAGAATTGAAATAATTTCTTCGTAATCAGTTTCGTCCATTTATATTTATATAATATATTTTTATTTTAATCCTTTAATTTTTCCGCGTTTTAATTTCTCAATTTTTTTATATTTAATATTATATAATCAATAATGGTCGGCTGGTCTTTATATGAAGATTTAGAATGGGGGAAAATGAATGAGAAGAAGTTCTTATGGTTTATGAATAAAAACATATATCAAGACGATTTTCTTAAAATGTATAAGAATGAAAAAAATGAAGTTGACTTTAAGAATAAGACAGAAATATCTGAATTGAAATCCCGACAGAATACTTATAAGTATTATCCAACAACATTCTTCGGCTATAATAAATTAATTCATATTGATAATTTATTAAATGAAAAAAAAAGAATATTTAAGTTTTACTTCTTATTCACCGACGGACTTTATGAATGGATATATAATGCAGAATCTAAATATACTCTTGAAGATTATTATCATAAAGAAAAAGGACGAACAATTAAAATGGTTCACATTAAGATTGAAGATTTAAAATTGATTACGAAATGGATTACTTCGCGGACTCCTCTGCCTCCTGAATATCTTTCGTATCTTTAATATACACCTTCGCCATAGTATCGGTTGAATGTCCCGTGATTTTAGCCATAGCCTCCATTTCTTTTTTAGTATCTGAAAACTTATCACTTAACACAATCTTTCTCAACATAGTTGTTGAGATTGACTTATTCATATATTTTTTTGAAGTTTTAAGAAGTAGCTGTGAAATACTATTTCTTGAATAAGCTTTTCCTGTTGAAGATTTAAATAATATCCCCATTCCTGTTTTACGAATATAAGCCCTCAATAACTTCTCTAAATCCTTCGGGACTTTAAACTTTAATTCCTCATATTTAGAAGAAGTCTTGAACTTATTAAGAACGAAAAACATATCAGCTTTATTAACAACGAGATAATTATTATCCTCCTTATCCTTGGCCGAGAGTTTATTATATTCAGTCTTGCGGATTGCAGAACAACCTGATAAATCGTTGCGAAGCGGGAGGACAATATGAATGCGATAAATAACATATACAGCGAGAAGCATAGCCTCTGATTGTTTTAATTCTTTCTTCTTCCAACCTTTAAGATCCGCTTCCATTTGAGAAATCATTTTCTTTATTTCTTCTAATGAAACGAAGTTCGCCTTCTGTTTTTCTGATATTGTTCCCTTCGCATTCTCGTCTTCCTATTGTTTATTTAAATCGTCTCTTAATGTATTATATTTCTCCAATAAAGAATCATATTCTTTTTTATGATTTAGAGCCATTAAAAGAATGATAATTGAATTATAATAATTTCGTTGACTTGTATAATGTAATTCTTTTAATCTATCCTTTACTTCTTCAACCTTCTTCAAGAATCCCCAATCTTCCGTATCAAACATTTTCTTCAACTTCTTCAAATTAGATTCATACATTTTAATTGTTGAATCTTTAACATTCGGCCTCGCTTCTTTAATTGTCGCATTCAAATCCTTCACTTTCATATTTATATAATAATATAAGATTATTATATTTAAATAAAAATTATCAATAAAATAAGATTAAGAAAATCGCCTATTGGTTATTAATTATATAATATAAATATCCAATCGGCAACTATTTATTTTTTAGTGAATAACCATAATTGAATCACCCTTTATCTGAATCGTCTTAATATGACTAATAAAGATTTTCCATAGCTTTCCCTTTCTCGCACCACGAGCCGCAGGCACAGCCTCTTCATATCGCAGATTAAGTCTCATATCTTTATTCCGCCCGTCATAAATAGTGTTAGAATCCAGCGTTAGAGCCCGACCGATTACAAAATTGTTCTTGTAATTTACAAAAGAGCGTGGAGTGCAGTTGTGAGATTGAATGAGAGCTTTCTCTAATTCTATCAAATGATTCTGGTCTATTCCCGCCCCGAGTCCAGTTGTCTTCGCAGTATCCACACGACGCGAGGGGACTTGTTTCCCTTCAATTAAGAAATTATATGAAGAGAGTCCGTCTCCTATTCCTGAAATAAAAGGCTGTTGTGAACGAGTATTGACGAATTGGTCTGTCGCCAACGGGTTCGGTTCGGTGTTATTAATCAAATAAGTTGAAGCCGAATCACAAGCCTCCTTCGCAGTATAAGGTTTACTATCACAACCCAAGCATAAAACGCTGCGAGCCTTGGCGTGTTCGCAACTAATCGGGATTGTAGCCTGAACCTCGTCAGCACCGACAGATTGAAGATTGCAGGAGATAGAAGGGAGGTCAAACATAATGACTCCACCTTGTTTCATTTTATTCGCCATTCCCGATTCATACTGACTCCCCATATCTAACTGACGAACAACTAATTTCGGGTCAGATATTTTATATGTCGGGAGAAAGTCGTCCTTCCGCGATAGACTAACAACAGCAATATTTCTCGCGTCGTCAGCAGGTAGATCAGCAGCGGGTTTTCTCGCGGTGGCTATTGTATACTTAATATTCTGTTTCGTTCCTGTATTTCCCGCCGAGATTGTTTTAATGATACAAGTTCCCCCCATATCAAATTGAGCCCCCGTTGTTCTATTAAAAAATCCTACTTCTTCTCCTATCTGAAAAGGGGAGTGAGAAGCGTCCAATTGAGAATTATCATTCTCCGTGAAGAATGTGTCCTGTGCGGCGGAAGACTTGTCCCACTTCGCATTCGCTCCGTCAATAGACGAGTAAAAAGGAGCAAATGAAGCCTTTCTGTGAATGCTTGTCTGATCTAATACTCGGGCGATATGACGATTCGGGGCACAGGTCAGTTCTACGAAAAGCCCGTTCGTTAAAAGATTCGGGAAAGCCTTCTGTGAATTAGCAAAACAACCCATATGAAGAGGCATAGTAATTCTCGCCGTGATATACTCTGATTGATTAGTAGCTTCAAGAGTCGTCGCGGGGTCTTTATCTTTATTCGGTTGAGAATTAAACTGACTAACAACACAATCAGATTGAATGGATTTAGTTGTTCCAGCCGTTCCGTGAGTTTCAGGCAGCCAAGTTCCACAGCCCTCCGTCATAGCTCGCTTATTACGAATCGCGTCCGTTGTATCATAAGAATATTTAATGTTTACGAAAGAAGAATATTCTTGAAGTTCCTCAATTAAATCCTGACGATTTCCTGCATAACAAGCCACCCGAGAAAATAAACTCTGCGAACCAATCACGCCGTCAAGACATAGTTTCGTCGGGAGAGAAGTCGCTCCACCCGTCGCAAGTTTAAGGTCAAATTGAAGCATAGAATCCTTTCCCGAAAAGAACTTCACAGACGGAGGGATATAAATCCCGATCACCTGATTCTCCTGATATTCCTTTCCACCTTCACAACTGATTTCAATATCGGACTGACCGATATTCATTTTATCACCAACTTTCCAATAAGAGCCGCTCATTTTTATAATAATATAATATATAATTATTATATTAATATAATTTTAAAAAAAGATTAAATATAGAAAAAAACTATAAACATTCAGATATTATCTGTTTATCATAATTATCAATTTTATAAGGGATTTTTAATTTATCAATATAAAATTGTTCTTTATTAATTGTATTTTCTTTATGAGATATACAGACAAGACAATCTTGAATGGGACAATCATATATTAAAGAATCACTTATTCCATTTAAAAATTGAACTCCTTCACCAGTCATTCCATTATTGAATTGTTGAGAAGATTTCCACATTTTAATCGTGTATATCATAGAAGCTTCGTGAATTAATTGTTTTTTATTACACCTCATAAACGCCATATTATAATCGTGATAAGGATAAGTGAATAACATTTCAGAAGAACCGATAATTTTATATTTATTATTTTTTATCATATCAACTCCTTTTTTAATATAATCTTTATTATATAAATCGTCCGTATCCATATGAGCGACAATTCCATTTTTATTTAATTTATAAATATATCTGCATATATCATTTCTCTTTTTTCCAATTGTTTTTCGTTGACTTGATAGATAAATTAATTTAACGGGAGATATTGAATCTTTAAGATTCTTAATAATATCAGCCGATAATTTTTTATTTGAATCGTCGTCCATTATAAGGGTTAAGAGTTCTTTTGGATATGTCTGTTTATTAATATTATGTTTTATTATCGGGAGAAACTTCTCCCTCTTGTAAAACGGCATTTGAATATATACATTCATTTTTAATATATATTATATTTTTATTCTCTAATTCATTTTTGATAAAACTTATATCTTCTTTAACTCGGGATATGTCGGAGCATAGCAATTTTATATCTTCCAATAGTTTTTCTAAACTCTCATTTGTGGGGTTTTCGGTCTCTGTGATATTCGTCTTATAATATGACGGATAAAATAATTGAGATAAAAAATTATGAAACATTTATATTCTTTTATAATATAAACGATAAAAAAAAAATATATTATTAATTATTAATAATGAGTGATACAACAGCAACAGCGACACCGCCTCCCCTCACGGGTCTTGATTTATGGACGCCGAATGATTATAGCAATTTTATAACTATATCAGCCGCCGCCATAGGAACAACTCTCCTCGTGTTGTTTAAGTCTCGTTGCGTCAAGATAAATATCTGCTGGGGTTTATGGAGCTGTGATCGGGAGATTCTTGAAGAAGACGAAGTTAATAATAGTCCAACACCGCCACCTGATATGTTAAGGCCTCAACCTTCTTCAAGAATATCGGGTGCATTATCAACAGCAGAACCCGAACCCGAGCCCGAACAATTGAGACCATAAGATTTCATTAAGTCAACCTTATCAGGATATTTTTCAATAAAATCATTTATTCTGTTATGATATTTATAATAATTCAGAAGAGCTTTACATTTTAAGAGTTCTTTATTATCTTGATATTTCTTCGCTTTTAATTCTTTATTGGCTTCATAGTGAGCCTTCGCTCTTGCACGATTCGCAATTTTAAAATCTTCATTATCTTTATTTTTAAGATATTTTATCTTATCTTTTTCAACTCTTCGCTTGTATGAATCAAGAATGTTGTTAATCTTTTCAGGAGTTAGTTCGGCCATTATAACTTATATATATATATAATATATATAATTATTTTTTAAATATAAACGCGATAATAGAAAAAGAATGATTGTTTAAGAAATGTCCGTTTGGATATTTATATTATATAAAAAATAACCAATCGGCAATTATTTAAGTCCGCGTTTATTTTCTTGAAATTATTTTCTAATATATATTATAAAAATGAGAATAGAAAAAAAGATACTTAAAAAGGAAGCGATAATATATATTAAGAATAGAGAAAAGGAAACGATTGAGAATATATTAAATAAAGAACTGATAATTAAAATAAGCGATAATAATATAATGACCTCTAAAACATTCACAACCTTCAAGCTTCGTCATAATCAGAAACTCCCGAGCGACGAGTGGACGAAAGACGAGACTAAAACTTATCACATAAATAAGTCTAAATGGAGGGAGCGTTCAGTTCAAGACCTTATGGACGATACTTTTAATAATTACGGAATCCCCTGCGGGAAAGTGAATGGATTTTGGGTTCTTGACCTTGACTTCTATATCAAGAAAGAAAAGAATCCATATGACCCCGATAATTGTCTATTTACACAGACATTCGGGGACGCGGCTGAATACATTAAGAAACATAACATTCTCGCCTGCAAGACTATCTCGGGCGGATTTCATTTATATTTTAAATATGATAATAAATATAAACAGACAACCTGCGGGGATCTCCATATAGACACCCGCTCTGACGGAGGATATGTAGTCGCTCCATATGCGACAATTGATAAAAACAGATACACTTTTATTGACGGAGAAATTAATCCAATTCAAGAAGAGCTCGGTGAATGGGTTCTTAAAAATGTAATCAATAAAAAGAAAAAAGAATATAAACCTGTTAATAGGAAAATTAAAGTAAAGAATCCAATCACTAATCAAGAAGAAGAAGTTATGGAGCAAGATATAGATTTATCAGTTTTTAAAATTGAAATGACTGAATATCTTATGAATGAAATCTTAAAGAAACTCCCTGACGATTATTATTTTGACGATTATCAAGGTTTTTTAATTTTTACAACTGCTATGAAACAGCTTGGAATGAAAAAATTATGGAAGAAATATATTAATGAAAAAGTTGAGAAGAAACACCTTCTTCAAGGCTCGTCTTGGAATATTAAAAAAATGTGGGATAATTGTCGCTCGGGGACTTACTACTCAATCAACGCAATTCTAAACGCCTCTGAATATAAAAACGCAAGAACCGCCCTTGATTATTATAAATATAAACCAACCCCGAAAAATACATTCAAGCCTCATTATATTATGAATCAAGAGAAACTCGGTTTTGATACGGGTGATAAACATTTCTTCGCGGTTCACAACGACAGAGTTGTAATGATTGAATCAGACACAGGAACAGGAAAAACAACCGAAGCCAAGAAGGAGTTTTTAAGAAATGAAAATCGTCCATTTCTTTCTATTGTTTCAAGGATTTCTCTTGGAGAAGAACAGGTTTCTATTTTCAGGAAAGCTGGTTTAATGTGTGATTTTCACGAAGAATTAACTGAAAGAAATAAAAGGTCGGGTCGTGGCTGGGGAACTCGTGAGGGATATAATATTGTAATCACAATTGATTCACTTATGAAATTAAATAATTTTGAAGATTTTGAGGGATACACAATCTTCTTGGACGAGGTTAATTCTCTTATTGAATATCTTAATATCTGTCCTCTCCTTAATAAATCCCGAGCTATTATCAAGCCTCTATTTGAGAAAATGATTAGACAAGCGAATAAAGTAATTTGCACGGACGCAGATATTAATGAAATCTCCCTTGATTATATGAAGGATATTACTGAATATAAATACATTAAAAATGAATATCAACACAACAACGGAGTTGAAGCCACAGAAATCTTTTCATTTGATTCATTTATTAAAGAAGTCAACGCAGAAAAAGAATGGTTAATCCCCTGTGATTCTAAAACTCAATCAGAAATTATCGGTCATATCAACGCGTCAAGTGATTATGTTTTAATTACAAGTGAAGGCTGGTTTCATTCAGGAACTAAAAAATATTTAGTAGGTGAAGAGAGAGATATGGATTTATATCCAAGAATCATTTTCTCCCCTGCGATTGTTTATGGATTAGATTCGGTCAGGGAGAGACCCGTTTATTGTTATTTCAAGGAACATACAATCTCTCCCGTGGCTATGATTCAACAGATATGTCGTTGCCGAAATATCAAGTATCTTCGCTTTCTATTCACCGATAAGAAATGTAAACCTTATCAATATCATTCTCCCGAACACGCTCAACAAGAAATCACGGATCGGGAGCTTTACGGGGCGACTAATAATCATTATATTAATGAAGACGGAGAAAGAGTCCTGATTGATAAATGTGAGAGATATAATAATATCTTATCTCAATATATATATCGTCAGGATTGTTATGATACTAACAAGTTCGCACACTTTATCAATATTATCAGGAGTCGTGGCTTCAAGGTTTCATTATCATTCTATCAGACAAAACAAATGGAGACTAAATATGCAGAACAGACACAAGAAGAAAAAGAAGTCAATTTTATTGAATCAGTTGAGAAATATTCGTTATATCTTATTGAATATCATAAGACATTAAAAGACGAAGAAGATATTATTATTCAGGAACATAATTCTCGCTGTGAGTTTCTTCGTAAAAATGAGAATAAATATGACGAAGAAGAAGTTGTTGAAGAATTAAATTATGAACTTCAACAATTCAATTCTAAAATTAAAAAACTATATGAAGACCAAGGAGAAGTTGGAAAGTTCTTTTCTCCCGCTGCGATTAAGATTAATGAGATTCTAAAAATCCCTTATAAAGATTTAATCCCTTATATGGAGCTTTTTCAAAACCCGAGAGAACTTGAAAGACACTTCAATATTTCTAAATATTTTAATAATGATAAAGCCACAATTCAAGAAGGTCAACATAAGAAAGCTGATTTCAATCCTAACAAGGGAAACACTATTGAAGCGAAACTTCTATTTATTCATAAATATCGCGACCTTCTATCTATGGACGAAGATATAACCAATATTTCGGTTGATAAGAATCTAAATGAAAAACAATCAGAAACTTTTATGAAAGAATATTCAATCGTCTTTGAACGATTCAGGGGAAAAGAAATCCCCGACTTTAAGGAGACTAAATATAATCAACAATATATTATTAAAATGTATAAAAACTTATTCGGGAAAGATATTATTAAATCCAAGAAAACAACTAAAAACAAGAAATCAATTACTAAATATGAGTTCAATCAGGAGCTTCTTGATTCTCATAATAAAGTCTTATCTTTCAGGGCGAGGAAAGAAGAGGACACACCCGCCTTCGGTTATATGATTGAATAATGTCCTATTGGATATTTATATTATATAAAAAATAACCAACAGGCGATTTTTAACATTTACCCTTTTTCTTATGTCCCTTCATTACAGCGGCTCGCGTGGCTCTACTGCACGCCAATTGAGATTCACCTATTTCGGCCTCGGTCTCCTTATCTTCAAATATAGCCGCTTCTTTAATCATTTCTTTTTTCTTCTCTTCAACTGAAAATTGAAGAACAGCTCCTTCTTGAAGGGGCTTCACTTTCTTTCCACTATTTTTCGGGATATTGGACGCAGTATCTTTCACATAATTCATTTTATTTATAATATTAATATATATTTTTTTTTATATTATATAATTATAAATAAAATGAGTCTTGTGATATGTTCTAATGAAACAGAAGGCGACGCGTCATTTTCACGCTTCGCAACTAATCAAGCCCCTTATAGATTTACGAATCACCTCGTCTCTCCATTAGAGATTGAAGAAGATTCAGAAGTAGCGGTTCAATCTATTAAATGCAATAAAGACGGACTTGTTAAAATTGACGCTGATATGAGATTTTATCAGTTTTTCGGTCGTGATTTAAGATATGGAGCAGGGGCAACAGCCACGCCCGCTGTTGATAATGTTGATAATTCTCTCGGCTGGCCGATCGCCTGTGGACTAAAATTAAACAATAAGAATATGAGTGAATATATGTCTGTCTTTGATTTCGCTTCAAGACTTCAAGACGGAATGAGAACAGGAATCCCTCACCCTGATTTCGTTGATTTAGCTCCACTTTCTAAATGTGAATTATTAAGGGACGGCGGAGGTGTTGTTGGGAGCGGTTTTAAAGGTTTTCAGTTGACTTATAAATATAAACCTCGCCCCGACCCTTCTGTCGCTGCGGAGAAATTAAATCCTCCTTTAAGTTGGGCGTTGAGATCGGTAGAAGAGGGACGAGAGCAGGTTGTCGTTTCAGCGAACGGAAAAACGATTGAATGTAAAAAAGGAAAAGCCGCGAATGGAACAGGTATGTCTTTTATGGAAACGAATAAAAATTGCGTTTGGGGAAAAGAAAAACCAATCTCACATTTGGACGGAGTTTGTGAATATGATTTGAGAGATATGGGAGTTCAGGAGGTAATTGTTGAAGCAGGAAAGCCCGATACTTATCATTTTACTAAATATTCAAAAGATTTCGTAGTTGGACTCGCTCGGGCTGTCCCTTTAACAGGTGGAGGACTTGATAAAAATGTCCCTCCGAATGTAAACACGGGACAGGCTGACGGGACTGGACGAGATTTCACGAGATACGCACAGAACACTTGGGATTATGCGGTGAGCTGCGAACAGATAGGACAGGCAGGAAATAGGTGGTTGAAGGTCGGTCATTTAACAGCAGACCCCCTCGCAGACGGAAATCCCGCCCTCCCTCCATTCGCTATGACGGACATTCAATATTATAAAGGGTCAGCCCCGACCGAGTTCGCTGGTTCTAATTTCAAGAATAATTCTGCACCCGCCGCCGCAACCGACGAAATCGGGAGATACAATATGAGCTCCAACGCCTCTCATTTTGATACAATCTCTTTTAAAATAACGAATGAAATTATGACGATTTCTTTTAAAAGATTATTCGCACTCAACGGGGACACCCCCCCGACATATGCAGAAACGGCTGGATTCCCTCACGAGGTCGTGATTTGTTCTTATAGTATGAAAGACGCGGCGGGATTTAGTAAACTCACTTGCCCGAAACCTGTGAATCAGGCTTGTTGGAATATGTATCCGAAAGTTCTTCTCCCTTTTAAAGATCAGGTTGTAGTCCTTCACGAATATATGGGGAGAAATACGGGATATGAGGCAGCCAATACAGAGGCGGATTGGTATTGTAGAGAGTTGAAAAAAGGTCATTCTAATTCAATTTTAAGTTTAGAAAATAGATATTGGAATAATCCAGCCGACGCCAACATTTTCCCTATGTTAGGAACTTCGGGCTCTAATGCGACGACAGGATTTCAGAGTAAAAATATGAATGTTATTCTTTCTCCACAGACTCTTAATTATCCTTATACAGAAGAAGCCAATATGCAATATATTCTCGGTTTTGTCGGGAGAGGTGTTTTAGATACAAGGGCAGCCACAAGTTCAGAAGCGAGTCAGCAGATAGTTTTCGTCTCTGACGCCGCTCCATTAATACAGGCGAAAGATTCTATGTTTGTTCGTCTTGATAATTTCACACAATCTTCATTCAACGCAGGAGTCGGGCGACCTTCTAAAATCCTTTATCACCTCCCGAGATTTGATACAAGCAACAGAGAAATTGGAGCTGGATTATATTTTGAACCACAGGAGAGAGTTTATGTTAAATTAGGGAATACTAATAAAACAACAATCAACGAACTTGATTTGTCTGTATGTAATAACCGAGAACAACTTCTCACGGATCTCACAGGAGAAACGATTATATGTCTACATTTTAGAAAGTCAGGGAGTCAGGAATAATCAATCATAATCTTTTTTTAACTAATATTTAGAAATCTTTTAAAATTAATAGAAACTTATTAAAATATATTTCTATTATATAAATAAGAATGGCTGATTTTCTCCCCGAAGTAATTGAAACAGAACCCGAAGCACTTAAAGAGAATCAAGAAAGCGAGGAAGAGGAAGACGATTATGTGGACGAAGTTCAGGTTAAAATCCAAGAAGAAGATATATTTAATAAAGAAGAAGTCAAGGAGGAAGTTGTTGAAGAACCTTTGAAAATTAAAGAAGTTATTGATAAACCCGAGAAACCCGAGAAACCGAAGAAAGAGAAAAAGAAAAGAGTTATGACGGAAGAACATAAACAGAAACTCGCACTCGCAAGAGAAAAGGCTCTCGCCACAAGACGAGCGAATGCAGCGAGAAAGAAAGAGATTAAACAATTACAGAAAGAAGAAGAAGAACAGAAATATAATCAATTAAAAAGTAGAGTCAGAAAAGAGCCCGCAGAGGTAAAGCCCATTAAAGAAGAAATAAAAAAAGAAACAATTAAAGTGGAAAAAGAGGTTCAAGGATATTCTAAAAAAGAATTGGACGACGCGGTTTTATCAGGAATTATGAAATATGATTCATTAAGAAAAGCACGCAAGAAAAAGAAACAAGAAGAGCAATCAATAGAAGCGAAAGAAGAAAGAGTTAAACAACATATCGCGAAAGCAGTCAATCATTCAATTCAAGAAGACCCATATAATTTCTTTGATAATTGTTATTAAAAATCGCCGATTGGTAATTTATATTATATAATAAATAACCAATCGGGATTCTTTTTATTCCCAAGAGAAGAGAATAAATCATTTATTTCTATCTTCTGCAATTTTAAATATATCTTTATCCAGTTCAATCCCGATAAACTTTCTATTCATATTCTTACACGCACACCCACAAGAACCCGAGCCCATAGTCGGGTCAAGAATCGTGTCCCCCTCCCTTGAATAATATTTTAATATCCACTCAATCAACTCAACGGGCTTTTCTGTTGAATGTTTTCCTCTTGTTGATTTAATTGAAATAACACTATTCGGGAGGGGCGGGTCGTAAATAGACGATTTCCCAACAGACTTTCCTTTCCTGACTTCTTTTCTTATATCTGTTCCATACAAATCTTTTTCTTTATCTTGTTGATATGTAAACTTATGATTCACTTCAACTTCTTTATTTTCTTCAAACTTATTTTTATGACTTGATAAATCATAAAGAGGGAGTTTCTCATAAAATACATATATGAGCTCGTGCTTTCTCATAGGCATTTTCTTACTTAATAAAAATGAAGAAGCTTGTGATTTCGCCCATACTAAATCATATCTAAAAAAACATTTCTTCGGGGCTGAATTAATTAATGAGACACCGAACTTCGTTGTTGTTGTGAAAAATATTGGAGTATTTAATTTTTTAATTCTCATAACTTCAATCCAAAACAATTCTAAATCAATCGGCGAATCCCACGAACTATTCAGACAACCATAAGGTAAATCACAGAATATTAAATCAACTGATTTATCTTCTAATTTTTTCATTTCAATTAAACAATCTCCATTTAATAATAAAGTCATTTATTATAATGTATATTTTATTATTAAGATTTTAATTCTTATAAATATAATATATATATTAAATATAATATGGAACAACCACAACCACAAGGACTTAAAATTAAAAAAGTCGTTGATTTAGAAGACCGCTCTAAATATCAACCAATTAATCCAATTCTCCCGCAGCCTCCATTTTTAATGTTAGGAATTGGAAGCGTCAGGTCAGGAAAAAGCAATTTACTTGTGAACTTAATGAGACGAGAAGATATGTTCGGGACTGAATATTTTGACGACGCTCTCGTTATAAGTAATACAATAAATAATGACCCGAAAGGAAAGTTTTTAAAAGACGCATTCAGGGTTGAAGATCACTATGAAGATTCATTTATTCAAGACCTCGTTGAAGGTCAAAAGAAATATGAAAGAGAAGATATGCCGACTTCAATTTTAATTTTAGACGATATTATTAATAAAGATTTTAAAAAGAATAATGAAGTATCTTTTCTCGCTTCGCGTTTCAGACATTACGAACTCTCTCTTATGATTTTTACACAATCATTTCGTTCAGTATCAACAATTATCAGGAGTAATGCAACGGACATTTTAATATTTAGACAACAATCCTCAAAAGAAATGGAGAAGATTGTTGAAGAATATTCAGATTTAACGGGAACAGAACAGAGATTTATGGATTATTATAATATCGCTCATTCAGAAAGTTATTCATTTTTATATATAGACGCACAACAGAATCCCGCGAAGTTCTATAAGGGATTTGAAGAATTAATCGGTGAAGGTTCTAAATTACTTTATAAAGGAACTATCCCGAATCCACAAGACGAGGACGAAGTATTTGAAAAGAAAAAGAAGAAATAATTTATAATTAATAATTAATATATATTATATTATTATAAATATAAATGGAGTCATATGGATTATCTGCAACACTCAATCAACAGGAAGGTCTCACTCAACAAGACAGAGCTGACGCGGTTAATAATCAATCACAGATTAATTTTAATCTAAATCAATTTAATAACGAACAGAATCTTTTAGAAGAGAAAGTTGCTGGATTAAAAGAGAAAGTTGAAGGAGGTCTCGGCGGTGAAGTAATGGATCTCGGGGCGAAAGTGAAAGGATTAAATAAAGCGAGAGAAGCTGGATATGTTGGGACTTATGATAATTTATCTAAACAAGCAGCGAAGGTCGGTGAAACACTTGAACCCGTAGGTTCAGCAATAAAATCAGCGGGTTCGGCTACAATTGAAGGAATTGGAAATATCCCCGCAGCTGCGGCACGAAGCGGAATATTAGGTGGACGGGCTCAATCGGTTCAACGATTCGCAGATTACGCTGACCGATCACGAGACGCAGGACAAGCAGAAGCAGCCGCCACAGAAGCACCCGCAGCAGGAGACGCCGCAGGAGCGGGAACAGGAGCAGCAGATACAACAACGGCGGCGATTGAAGGTGGAGCAACAGGAGGAGAAGAAGGAGCAGCCGCAACCACGCTTGAAGTTGTAGGAGAAGGAGCAAGTCGTCTTTTCGGTGGAGCTATGGGTGGAGCACAATTGGGACTTGATATATATAAACAAGTTGAAGGAGGTTCATTTTTTAAAGGTGGAATTAATACTGGGGACGATATAGGAAATATCACGAATGAAGTCGGTTCTGTAATTGATATTATGGGAGCAGCCACAGGCGACCCGCTTCTTATGTTGGGAGGTGTTGGAATTGGATTAATCGGTTCGGGAATATCTGAAATATCTGAATTATTTAGCAAGAAAAAGTCCACCGCTCCACCGACAGACGCCACTCAATCGGGATATGCTCCCGTGGCGGTGCAGAGTTTAGCAGCAGAAGGGGCAGTCGGGGCAACACAAGGAGGCTCTTCTCTTCAAGCCGTTCAGGCGGGAGCTTCTTAAAATGTCTTATTGGATATTTATATTATATAAAAAATAACCAATCGGCAACTTTAAAGTTTTTATTTATGTTTTTTTTATTAAGATTATTTATTATATATTTTAATATTATAAATATGTCTTCAAGATACTTGGAACTCGCCCCGTCTAATAAAACAACCACAGGAAAATATTCATTTAAAAATGGAGTCGCACAGATTTCTTTTGATATACCCGAAGGAGCTTATCTTTTAGATCCTTCTTCAATCCGTATCGCTGGCGGTGTAGAATTATTTAAGAACACAGCAGGAGACCCTCCCGACGCGGGCGGAGAACTCGCTCTCTCTTCTCGTCTCGGTGTTTATGGGTGTTTCTCTCAATTAATTTTTAAGAGTTTAAAGCACCAAACCACAATTTCTCACGAAAGGAATTGGAATCGCTGGCTTGCTTCTTATCTCGCATTATCTTCAAGTCCCGAGGACGGCCTCGGTCATATGGGTTTAACTGCTCTGACTAATTCTAATTATAATCTTGAAAAATTAACTACTGCCGAGAAGACCACCCCGAATCGTTTCTGCGTTCACTTGCCCTGCGGCCTGTTAAATGCAGGATTACCTCTTAATTTAATGCCGAATGCTCTTGGGGGGCTCACGCTTACGATAATGTTGGAATCTGACGCTATGGCTCTTCAAATATTACCAGCCAATTCAAGCACCGCCCCGAATCCCGCTAATTATACGGAGGCGTTTTATGAACTATCAGATATTAAACTTTTATGTTCGGTCATTACTCCACCTCCCGACCAATTATCAAAATTAATGAAACAGACTTCGGGAGCTATGACCTTTCAATCTATTCATTCTTATTATGATACTGCGAACTCTACTAATATTCAACTCGCTATGAATCTTCGTTTAAAGAAAGTTAAGTCTCTATATACGAATTGGATTACAAGCAATAAATTAAATAATCTTGTTGAAGATTCTTTCGCCACTCTCCCGCCTTCTAATGCGGACGGCTCTCTCGCCCCCGTTGAAAAAGTTGCTTGGTTGCTCGGTGGCTCTGTTTATCCCCGATTATATTCATATGATACTAATATAAAGAAGGACGCGAAATGTGTTTCAGCCGACCCGATTTTAGTGAAGGATTTCATAAATAGTGTCGTTTCATTTGATAAAGGTCGCAATATACAGATTTCTCCCTGTAATGATAATCGCAGAATTGTCGCGAGCCCGAATGGAAAAGGTGTTGATTATAGATTCGCCTGCGACGGAGGCGTTGTATGGGGAATTGGTGTAAATTATGAGAATTATCTTGGAGGCTCGGGAATTGATATGAGTCAGAAACAGCTTGGCCTCGCGGTTGATTGTAAACTAACAAGCTCCAACGCTCAATCAATTTTCTTATTTGTAAACGCAGAGACTCAATTAATATATAATGCGAACGGAGTTCAAGTAATAAATTAATTTTTACTTTGAAGTTTTTTAAGATTTTTATTTTATAATTTTTATATCTATATTAAATATAAAAATGAGTTCTCCTGTTGATAAAAATGAAGATAAATCTTCTCAACCCGCGATTCTTAATATTAAGTCAATCCCCGTCAGTTCAGCTATGAAGGTTGAATCTGATATTTTAGAACCGCTGACCTTCTCGCAGACCGAGTGCGTTTTTGAGTTCGCCCCGAAAGGTTTTCTCCACGCTGGGAGTTGCATTTCAATTGGTTTTAAAGATCAGACTGATCTTGCGAAAGCTTTTCCATATGTTAATATAGGAGTTCAATCCCTCGTCCGTCGTGCAGTTTTACGAACAACGGCAGGCT
>Ga0181404_1000087_pt1 | contig 25697 bp, 40 predicted proteins | sample 27SPOviralmetaG_FD_130133 | JGI IMG/M metagenome (GOLD analysis project Ga0181404, IMG submission 130133) | Marine viral communities from the oligotrophic San Pedro Time Series (SPOT) site, San Pedro Channel, CA, USA - 27 SPOT_SRF_2011-10-25 | ecosystem: Environmental > Aquatic > Marine > Strait... | reverse complement strand
TTCTATTCCGTCTATTGGGTGGTCTTTAATCTTGGCATGACGATAAGTTGCTTTTAATACTTCCAGGCATTTGTTAGCTGCTATTGGCGCACGTTGAGTTACCTTGTCATGTAGTGTTTGTATTTCACTATCAGTAATCTCATCTAAATGTTTATGACCAAACTGTTTCTTAATATCCTTTTCATAAATTGAGGTATATTGCTTTGCACTCTTTGATCCTTTATTGGTTAGTTTTTGCACATAGTTAGTAAACGCCTCATCTAATGTGAGCTTGTTCTTCTTGTCCATTGGATCTATTCCAGTAGCTACTAGGCCTAAATTCTTTTGCGCTAGGTTTCTTGCTACCTTGATAGGTAAGTCCAGAGATCCTAACTTCATGCTCCTACGCTTACCATTGATTCTGTAGTAAACGTAATAACCAGTTGGATATATTTTAAGTGCTTGTATCTGCGTGTCGTTCTTGTATTTCATCTTTTACTCCTCGTTTTAGATGTCTAATGTCGTAATTCTCTGAAGCATTACGCAAGTTAATTATTTTTTTCTCTGTGTCAGAGAAAGTTCCCCAATCCCTTATTTCGGTTTGTGTTCTTCCACACCCTTTACAGCGATCATCACCCCATTGGGTAACTGAACAAATACCGATACAAGGACTGTCTGCCACACTTACGCATCTACCTAGAGTTTTAGATAGATCTGTAAATGTTCCAGTTTCAGTTTTCATTTGTCATACATTTGACAACACCTATGTGTTGTTTGTGTATTTATAGTATGAATAATGAATCAAGTATGACACTTTTGCAAGTGTTTACCTTAATTAATGATGTATAGTGATTTGTAGTGATGTGTATTTATATTGGTGTAAACGAGATGCTCTACCAACTGAGCTAAACACCCAAACGGCTGTTTTAAGCCAAAAACTAGCCTATTGCAACCAATGAATCATCGTCAAATGACGCTACATTTGTCATTTGTCTGTCAGTATTAATCCACACAATGCTGTCCATGGCTTTCTGTAAACTGTCTAACGAGTTAAGATTTTTCATAGTTTGATCTGATATACAAATTGATTGTTTTTTGCAATTAAAAGGTAAGAAGTAAATCGTATTATATGGAACAGAGATAAGTGCAAAAACATCCAACGTGTTCTTACCATACTTTCTGTTTTTGGTATTAGCTCCTCTGCGTAGATCAAATCGCCAAGACACTCCACCCCTCTCAATGTTGTTTCTTGTTTTGACCTGGCATTTAATTAAATGGTTATTCCACTCAAAGATGACATCGGCTTCGGCTGCGTGAGGTAAGACTGTAACTGTATCAGATACTTTGGCTAAAACTGAGGCGGTCAAGAATTCGCCACTACGACCAATCCTTTCCGTTTTTCTGGACATGGTTTATTGATTCAGTAAACCACCGACAGGTTCTATATATTTATTTGATGCTTGTGAAACGCCTTGAGCCAAAGGTTGAATAGTTGATGCTGTTCCAATACCTACTACATTAGGATCAACAATAGTTCTTCCAATGGCTGTTCCTAAGTTTGGTATATATTTTTGTAATATGTTTTTAACAAAACCTTTTTCTGCAACCTCTTTTTTAATTTGTTCTAAGGCTTTTGGATTAGTTTCAGTAAGCATTTGTGCAAGTTTGTTTGATGCTGCAATTTGTGCTTCCTCTGAAAGTTCTGCAAAATCAGATTTAAACAAACCATATATTATTCCAACTGGACTTAAATTTTGAAAATCACCTGGAGCAATAGTATTTTTTATTTGAGATACTGCTTCAGATCTACCCATAGTTGCGCTGTTACCAATAACTTGATTTGAAGTAGATTTAATTTCAACCTCATCACTTAAGTTTCGTATAAATTTATCAAATGTTTTTTGTCCTTGTGGAGTTTCAGGAAAAGTTAATCTTAATAATTTTACGTTTTTTGGTTTTTTAATAATATTAAAAGCCAAATTAGAACCTCTGCCAGAAACAGGATCAAAAACAGATGACTCCATTTGATCAATTATTGTATTCATTACACCATTTCTAAATGCTAATTTTTCAGACTGAGCCATCTTTGCAACTTCTTCAGCTAACTCATCTATGTTTGTACTTGGTTTAAGTATATTTCTTCCCATATCCATAGCATCTAATATTGCAGATTTTTCCGCCCATTGATTTCTAGCAGCTTTGTATGAAGGATTGTTAGAATCTAAATAATCTAAAAATTCATTTTTAATTTGCGTATTAGCTCTAAGCAAAGTTTTACCAACACCGCTTGTTGGTAATTTAGATGTATAGATAGTGTCATCTAAACCAAGTTTCATGTAATGAAGAAACTTAGTATCTATGTCTGTTACTAATTGATTTTTGTCAGTAAGAAGTTTTCCATTAACAATTTTTAAATTTGGTAATTTAATTTTTTGTGCGTTTGCTATTTTGTAAGCCTTGCCCAAAGCCTCTTGCATTACGTCTGTTCTTAATAAAGATGTAAGTTCATCTGTTGCTGGTACTTTTGTTTCAAATGCTTTGTTATACATTTTTGTACCAGATGCTTTTCTCACAGACTCAATCGCTTTGTAAGTGTCAAAGAACGATCCTTGTTCACCAAAAGCATCGGTAAGATCGCTTTTAATTCTATTTAAAGTTCCTGAGTTTCTTTTTGTTAAAAAATCAAACGCTGTTGTTTTGCCTGGCCCAGGCAATACGTTTACTGCATCTAGGTAAGCTCTTGAGTTAGGGCCAATATCAGCTAAAGAATACTGTTTGTCTGATCTATCTAATATGTATTTAATCGCTGAATTTATGTCTGTTTTGTCATATTCTATCGCTTGTTTAACTAACTTAACTGCTTCAGCTTGTCCTTTTTTGGTTGGCGATGTAAATGCTTCTTTTATCGTTTTACCAATTTTTGCTACTGGTTTAGCAAGAACTGTTGTTGCTGCACCTGCTATTCCAGAAAAAGGAGCTGTTACAGCTCCTTGTGTTAGTTTGTCTTGCAATCCCTCTCCAGCACCAGTTCCATAAGCAAAGCCTGATCCTGCTGCTTTTAATGCAGTTGTTCCAACTTTAGCAGTAGATAATGGTGTTGAAGCACCAAAAGTTGCAATGGCTGGTAATACAGCTCCACCCATTTCATATCCGAGAGATTGTATTGGATTTTCTTTTTGATATTTTTCTAAAGCTCTTCTTTCTAGCTCTATACCTTCTTTCATTGTAAGGTTTGGATCTACCGCACCTCTTAAACCACCTAGTATTTCGTCTTGGTATTGAAAAGTTGTACCGCCAAGTGTACTAGCAACTGGCCCTGATAAAATGTTTGCTTTCCAACTATCTTGACTAGATGGATCTCCACCTTTGTAAAGATATGAACCCTCTTTATTGCTAAAGGTATAGACTTTTCCTATTTCGTATTTCATTAAAAAGGACTATCTTCGTTAGTTGATATAACTTTACCACCAGACTGATTCAAAAGTAATTCATCGTAGGCTTGTTGTAAGCTGGTTGATGTATATAGTTCAGGGTTGTCATTCATGTGTTTTTTAAATGCAATGTTTCTTTGCTGAATTGATGCGCTTGGATTATCTAAATAAAATTGATCATCAAAATTAGCTTCATCTATTTTTCTGTTTTGTGAAAGTCTTAAAGCAGTTATCATTATTTCGTTACCAGCTTCAGATTTGCTTAACTCGATTGCACCTGTTTTAACAAAGTCTAAGTCTTTGTCCGTTGGGTTTACACCAAGTTGTTTAACAAGAGGTAAAATAAGTTTAGTTGTTTCTGCTACAAAAACTTCTCTTCCAGCAATTTCTGCAACTTTATAATCTTCACCAAATAAAGTTTGCCCGACTCTTTGTAAGCCAAGACCAAAACCTGCACCAAAACCTGTCCCAACACCTTGTTGTAATAAATTATCAAGCGTATCTAAACTGGTATTAATAACTCTTGCGTCTTTTGCTGCAGCTTGAACATTATTATAATTATCAACAGCAGATTTTTGGAAACCGCTTATGCCTGTATTAATGTTTGTTGTTGCTTTTTTAGAATTTAAAAATTCTTGAAATGATCCTTTATAACCATTCTGTTGAGCGTATTGAAACTCCTGTATTGATGCTGTTGGATTTGTACCCTTAAAAACTGAAGCTGGAACACCAACTTCTAATGCGTTTAACATATCAACCATGCCTGGGTTATTTTTTTTGAACTCTTCTCGTTTCTGTTTTTGTTCTGCCAATGCTTTTCGTTGAGCAATTCTGTCAGCGATAACATTACCAGCACCTACATTGCCTGATTTGTTTGCATTAATCATGCGGAAAGTATCAGCTAAGTTTTGCAGTTTTCTTTGTTCATCCAATCTTTTTCTTTGTTCTTGTTCTACCAAACCATCATCTATTTTCTTTTGATTAATAGCTTGTTGAACTTGAGCTTGATCGATGTTGAACAAACTTGGAGTGCTGTCGTATGTTATAGGCATAGACGCTGTACCCGGAACTTTAGGTTCAAATAAGTTGAATGGGATATTATTTATTATCATTGTTTACCTATGAAAAAAGTCCTTTAACAGCATTATAAGTATCTATTCCGTCTGCAATTTGACCAAATGTTCCTTGTTTATTGGATGTAGATTGTATCTCGTTTGGAGTCATACCAAAGACAGCTCCAGATAATAAACCAAGTTGTTGTGGCCCATAACCTAATGCTCTCATAAACTCGTTGTAACCAGCATCCATTCCTGCCTGTTGCAGACCTTGTTGCTGAGTTCCAATACCAGATAGTAAACCAAGGTTTCTGTATTGATCGCCTAGTAATCCTGATTGTATGCCACTTCTAAAGTTTCTGTCTTGCATGGCTGCGTTAAGAGAGTTGTTATAACCAGACTGTCTAAGATTGCTTGATGTTCTAGCTGCTGCATCGGCAAAGTTTCTGTTGGTTTCAGCTTCTAATAAAGCAGAACGAGATCCACCAAAAGCACCAGCACCGATAGCTCGGTCTTGATCGCTTTGTAATCTAATTTGTCTTGCTCTATCTAAGTCAGCTAAAGACTGGTCAATGACTTGTGTGTTGTAAGGATTTTGAAACGATTGAATATTTAAGGGTTGTGTACCCATGTCAGATAATAACCCTCTTGGGTTATAAGACATTGAATCTTGAAACGAACCTCTGGTTGCATCAAAACCTTGTAATTGGTCAGGATTAAATCCTGCTACTCTTGCACCTGTATAGGGTACAAAAGGCTGTCCTGCTATGCCCTTGGCTCTATTGTATAAGTCATCGTATCTAGCCTGTGTTGCTGGATCAATGGTATTTTGTACTGTTTGTTTATCGCCACCACTTTTTGATGCACCATATAAACTTACTGCTGCTGGTATAATTGTTTCTAAACCCATAATTATAATTCCTTCTTGACCATATATTCTTGTTCAAAGCCAAGATGTTGTAGTTTTCTTAGCCAACCCTTACGACCACCGCCAGTAAGGTACTTGCACTCATGTTCTTTTGCAAATAGCTCTATGCTTTTAAGCATTTCTTCTAGCTCGTTGTAGTCTCCGCCACATAGAAATAAGTTTAAAACTCTATATTTAGGAAATTCACCAAAGCTAGATACATAAAAAGCATCTTTACCAGACCAAATATGAAAAAGTCCTTGTCTGATTTTTTCTTTAATATCACTTAGATTATACCTATCTTGATACTTTAATGCACTAATAATGTGTGGCTCGAGCCTATCAAACTCTACTTCCCAGTCTTCCTTACGCAACTTGGGTGGTAGAGAGGTTTCCGCTATTGTCGACTGTGATTTTATACTTAGTTCCATTTGGACTCACTAAGACGACCTCTGTTTGATCGCCACCATTGGCTTCAATGCGTTCGCCTTTTTTAAAAGCTAAACCATCTCGGTACTCTATTTCTGTTACGAGATAGCTTTGGTATGAAGCATCATAATTTTCACCAGGCTTGGTTAAGGCTCGTCTTGCCATTACCTACGCCCTCTGTTGCGTAAATTAAGTCTTATATTACCAACTTTAAAATCTTGTGTGGTAGTTCCTGTAACTGTCATAGATACTTGTCTACCTGTAAATCTCGCGTCTGTGTAGCCATCACTTTCAAAAGTAAATGATCCAAAGTCTTGTTCAGCTCCTAATGGAGTAAATCGACCTTTAAAACTAATGGTTACACCAGGCAATGTATTGGCCTCTTCATCAGGAATAATCTGATTACATTGCACATAATTATCGCCATTGCCTATTTCTATTGGCCCACTCTTTGCAAACGGAACAGCAGAACCAATGTTTGTTGAGTTACTTAATGTTGTACTTTCGTGTTGATAAACAAATCCTGCTGCATCACAAGCAATCGGATAATCAAACACGCCTTGGTCAATCCAACAACCTCTATCCATAGATCCTATAGACCAAGTATTCTCTGCGTAGTTCCATATAACATATTTACTAGGCGTTGAGAAAGAAGTTGGAAAGAACCACCAAATTTCATTAAAGTTTGAGTTATGTCCACCACATGACACCCTACGGAAGTTATATTGTAAGTTGTCATACACAAAGTCATGGGTTTCGCATGGTATCTCTCTGACATTACCATCGTAAATAAAGAAAGCGTTTTCACCCATCCATGCCAAGAAGTTACCAGCCGAGACAACTGTTCTTGGGCCTGTTACACGACAGTTAGTTCCAGCATCTTGAATACCATAAATAAAAGGTGATCCAGCGTAATAGACTCTAGCAATACCTGTATCGGTAAAGATCACGATGTCTGTTTGCCATTTAATACCACTTAGGATTTTACCGCCTGTTGGTATTTGTAAATCACCAGCAGTATTTGTTGAAGCTGCTGTCCATGTTGTAGTAGTTTCTCTTGATGACCATTGTATCTTTCTTGGATCGCCACCTGCTCCTAATGCGATAACGTGTCGTTCATTACTAACCAATACACCAGCACAATTAATTGGAGCATTAGTTAGAACAATACCTGTTGCATCGGGTGAGCCTGAACCTGCATCTGGTCGCCATTTATAAATCTTGCCATCACTTGCACAACAAAAGAGTAAGTGTTCACCAAAGTTATCAAAAGACCAAGACTGAGAATCAAAGAATAAACCTGATTGACTTCTTGCATCTCCGTAATCTTCTTTGCCATATTGGTATGCACCAAATCCTAGTGCATCTTCTGATGCGTCAGTTACAAAACCTGATGGTGTGATGTCATACCAAGTATCATCAAACAAAACATAAATCTTTTGTCTTGTACCAACCGCTAAAACTCTTTTACCCGCATTTGTTTTATAGGCATACATTCCTGTTGGAGTGCCAGTAAGAGCTGTGTCTTTAAGTTTTTCCCAACCACCGATAGGTTTAAGTGAACCATTTTGAAAACGAATAAGATCGCTGTCTACCCAGCGCCCTTTGTTTGAGTAATCAGTTCCGTTGGTTACGATTCCTGGTGGTGGAGTTACGGGTAGTAACGCCATGTTTTACTCCTCTGGTGGAGTTGGCCATTCACCTAATGGTCGAACTGGTGGTTCAGCATCGTTATATTTATACAAAGCTGCGAGTGCATCAACTGTTGATACTGCGTTTATTTTGCTTTGCATATCTGCTGCTGTAGTTCTTACACCTGATCTAAAAGTAGTCCAATCAGCAGGAATAGCTGTACCAGCCTCAGTTTCTCTGACTACATACCAATCATTAGGTTGTAATAAACCATAGGCTTGATTGATAATTACTTGATCGTGATTCCATTTAAGACCATGAGTAACAAGGCCAGTATCAGGATCAGTTGTATCGTTTAGCTGTTTTGCTGTAGCTGTACCATAAGATGCAGTTACTTTTCCACTTGCAAACGCAAAAGTTTGATTGGTGTTAATGTAATATTTAGGATCTTTATAATTGGTGTTATCTACAATTACTTCATAAATACCTATTGCTTCTAGTTCAGAACTTGACCAAAGCATAAAAATATTTTGCGGATAAGATACATCCCCAATGGTTATTGCTTTAGGTCTGGTATAAACCTTGCTTACTTCGTTGTTTTCTACTAATGCCCACATATTAAAATTATACTCCTATCTTGCTGTTGTTGGTATGCCTGTTGATGTTACGAATGGATTTTCTGCAAATGCCATGTAGATGTATTTCACTCCGCTAGTATTAATTTCTGTTCTCGAAGTTCTAACTTTAAATCCATTGGATAAAATATCTATTCCATTGGTTACACTTGCTCCATTATATTCCACAGCACTATCATCTGCTTTTAGCTGTTTCATTGCTTGGTTACTTGGGCTTCTTGTTCCATCTATAATAACCCATTGTTCAACTGCTGTTGCTGGTTTTATCATCACCCAAGCAGGTTTAAATCCTAAATAGACAAAAGAACCATTTGCATTTCCATTACCGACATAATCGCCAAACTTGCTGTAGCCTTGTTTTTCTGCGAAAGCGTAAGCTACATAATCTTCACCACTAGTATTTGTTTGTACGACTGAACCACTACCACTTCTGATAGAAAAAATAGTTGAAGTTCCACGGCTACCAGCGTTTGATAAAACTCTGCCTTGCGTACTATCACTTATGCCATCAGTAGTATTTAGTTCTAAAGAATGATTTGCGTCTACACCCTCAGACCAAACTACCCAATTTACTGCTGCATCTCTATTTTTAACTATCACAGCATTTGCTCTTACACCTAAACCATGTCCTATAGTTTGGTCAGAAGTAGAGCCATTACCTGTATAAGTAACAATGCTAAATCCTGCATCTTGATTGACTTGTACAGTTGAATTAATATCTCCATCTGTATTACTAGCTGTCGTACCACCATTGGCTTTCCATTGCCATGCTACAAAAGTTCCGCTATTAAGATTAGAATCTCCATTTGTACCTAAAGTAAACCCATCTGAACTAAACCCAGTTACACCATTAACAGTTTGTTCTGCTTGTGTTTGGTTTTGTGCTAAATGTTTTCCTGTTCCTCTACTTGAATCAAAACAGTTGTGATCGGCAGAGCCATCCCTTCTTTTTATCCAAACCCAATCAGGTTGTAAATCACTATTTCCATCATTGGTAATTGCTTTGCCATTGGTAGCATTACCTGTATAAAGAGCAGTCTGAAAATATGCTGAAGGGTCGTCTATATTTGTATAAGCCATTATCCGTACTCCGCTAAGTTTTTAGTGCATAAGGCGTAGTAGCCTGATGGGGGTGCGTATTCAAAAGTTCCGTAGCCGTTGGCATCTGTCGCTGCACTTGAGATTGTATCTGCTGTATAACCACCAAAGTTAGATTTATATTCTTTATCCCCAAGTGAAGATGAAGCAAAATATTGGTCGTTTCCAGTTGTAGCCCAACCATTGGCGTTGGTTGCTGGATTGCTGCTGTTTGTCCAAGTGTTATTTAACGCAAAATGTACTTTATTATTATCGCAGTCTAGGGCAACACCTACTATATCTCCTGCGGCAGATGTTACACCAGCACTTTCAAAATCACCCGTTCTATAAATAGAATTGTTACTAGCATAAAAACCTACCCCTGCTGTTCCATTAGCTTGTGAACCTAAGTAAAAATCAGCATTAAGACTATTATCAATATAATCTGCATCTATAATTCCATAAAATAAATAGCTACCAGTTTCTAAAATTTCAAATTCAGCGTACCACTTACCTTTGTTTACTCTTATGTTGTTATTTTGTGAGCTAAACCCACCTGCAAAATTATTATCTATTACAGTTCCACCCTCTTTAAAAACTGTAGTTCCTTGATTAAAATATCTTATTGTGTTCCAAGTCGTAAAATTATTAGTAGGTGTGTCAGTTGCTTGGTCGGCTGCTGTGATGTTGTTTAAGTTAAAATTATTACTATTACCACTAGAATCTAAACCTAAATTAGAACTGTCTTTAAACTTTAAATAAAATCCCTCACTACCATGACCGCCTGTATATTCTTTTGGTTTCCATATACCACTATCATCATCAAACTCACCAAATTCTGTTTGTGCTACTTGAGTGCCATCTACATAATGAACTTCTGCAAAATAACCATTAAAACCATAACCGCCTTCAGTAAACCAACCAAGTTGCATAGTAGTAGCACTAAAATTTCCTAAAGTTAAATCATCATTTTGGCTAGGATAATTTGCAGTTGTAAAGCTAGTATGTTGAACACCATTCCAGTATATTTTTACTCTATTTGAAGCTGTGCTTTGTGTTGTATCAATAGCAACAACTAAGTGATACCATGCACTAGTATCCCGAAACAATCTGTTTTGATCCTCAATCTCATAAGTAGAGCTTCCGTTAGTAAGTCTTATATGAAAATAATTTGGTTTAAATCTAAATCTAATATTGCTGCCTTGAGAAATAAATATTTGATCATCATCTATTTCTGTTCTTTTAAGCCACATAGAAATAGTCATAGTTCTTCTGCTTCCATCACTACCCGATGCAGGTCTTTGTAAATATTCTGTATTATCATCTTCTAGCTTTACAGAGTTATCAATATCAAAACCAGTAGATACACTTCCTCGATTAGCTGTTCTCTGTAAGGTTTCCATTTATTACTCTGCTGTTATTTTAATATTTAACATTCTTCTTTTTACAAGTTCAAAAAAACATTGTAATTTTAAAGACCAAGAAGAACCTTGTGCAACCAAACTGTCTTTTAATTGACTGTTGTAAGCTTTTTTAATAATCATTATTAGGTTTGAGCCATATTTTGACTTCTGCCTATTTCTTGCCAGACTGATCCGTTGTATCTAAAACTAAAGATGTCAGTTTTACTTGCGGTAGCTGTAACTGTAGGAGCTGTACTTGCAGCAAATTCAAAGACTGTATTCCAACCGATTGTTCTTGCTGTACCGCCTTGAGCTATTTCTACAGAAATGATTGCACCTTCTACAGCATTTGATGGTGCTGAAAAAGTCGTGTTTTCTGTAGTTACATGATAAGCATTGGCTGCTGCTGCTGCATCCCAAGCTACTGCGTTAGAGCTTGAAGTAATCGCAACTTGTGTGATTTTTGCTGAAGTGGCTGCTGTAACTACACCAGAAAAAGATGCTGTTGCAAAAGTTGTTGGTGTAATGTTTGCTGTTCCATCAAAACTTACGCCACCAATAGTTCTTGCGGTTGCAAGTGCTGTGGCTGTAGCTGCATTTCCTGTGGTAGAACCTGAAGATCCTGAACAGTTACCAGTAACATTTCCTGTTAATGGCCCTGCAAAAGCATCTGAGGTTACAGTTCCGTCAAAGTAAGCATTTTTAAATTCTAATGAAGCTGTACCCAGGTCAACATCGTTGGTTGTAATGGGTGCGATGACTCCGTCTGCAAAAGTTACTTGACCAGTTCCACCTGCTGTAAATGCTAGTGTATCTGCTGCGCTAAAATATAAACCACAGTTAGTATCGCCTGTATTAGTAAGTGCTGGAGCTGATGCAGATCCATCTGTTATAGAAACCACTCCACCAAAAGTTACTGCACCCATTGATACAGCAGTTCCGCCTGATGCAAAAATTGCATCAACTGTATCTAAGTCAGTATTGATTTTGCCACCCCAGGTATCAGTAGATGCACCGACCTCGGGTTTGGTTAAGTTTAAATTCGTTGTAAATGTATCTGCCATAAAAAATTACCTGTTTTAAGCTGCTATATCAGTCCAATTCGTTGTTGATGGTGTCTGATTTGTCCAAGTTGTTGTAGCTGGAGTTTGATTAGTGTAAGTCGTAGTCGCTACAGTCTGGTCATTCCATTTTAAGCCACCTTCCGCCGAAAATCCACTTAATTCTGCTATGGTTGATGCTCCGCCATGTGTTTTATTTGCATTGGCACTAAATGCACTTGTTTGTGCAATGGTCGCAAAACCAGCCAATGAGAATACTGGAACTCCGCTCATACCAGAAGTTTGCGCTAGGGTTGCTGATCCTAAATGGATTAAAACACAATCAGCACTAAAGCCACTTGTCTGAGCTGATGTTGCTGATCCGTCTTTTACTATTTCTCCAGCACTTGTCATACCAGAGGTTTGAGCAATCGTTGATGCTCCTAAATGTAAGATACCACCCGTTGCACTAAACCCAGAGGTTTGCGCTATGGTAGCTGATGCCAGGTCAATTAATTGTGCTGTAGCAGTAAATGCTGATGTTTGCGCTGATGTGGCTGAACCAAGAGATATAATTTGACCTGCTGCGCTAAATCCACTTGTTTGCGCTGATGTTGATTGGCCAAGTAATACTAAAGTACCAGCAGAAGTAAATGCGCTGGTTTGTGCTGATGTTGCAGACGCACCAAAAAGAACGCTAGATGAGGCTGTTACAACTGATGTTTGAGCTATTGTTGCGGATGCAGCTTCGTATTGAGGATTGCCATATGCAGCTATCCCGTAGTTATAAGCACCATAGCCTACTGAGGCCATGTTATTAAGCTAGAGTAACGTCTAGTTCACCAGCATTGAATCTGAAAACATCACCACTTGTTACTGCTTTTGATGTTGTCAAAGCAGCCCAAGCGATTAAGTTTCCACTAGATGCTGCGTCAAAGATTCCAACATGAGTTACAGTTCCCCAAGCTCCAGTAGCAGTTACAAATTCTACTGCTGCGCCATTGGTTGCTTGTGTTGGTGAAGTTCCTGATACAGTCATTGCTGCCATGCTTTTACGAGCATAAGAACCACCAGAACACTCTGTTCCACCACCTGTGTCAGATGGTGCTGCGGTAAATAAGCCTACATATAAAGTAGATGGTGCTGTATAAGCAGAACCACCAAATACATGATCTAAAACTTTATCTTCTAAATAATCTGTAAATCCTGCCATTCTATTCTCCTAATTAATTGTTCGCCCAGTAATACATTCGTTTACCAGCCTTTCCGTAAGTTTTTCTTCTCTGCATTAAAGATCCTTTTCCAAATGCAGCCTTTTCTTGTTCTAATCTTATTTCCTCTAATGCCTTCTCAAATTGATTGGTAAATAAAGGGATTCTTTCATCTTCCATTAAAAATATACTGGCGTGTTTTAATGCACCATATAAATAAACGTCTGGATGATCCGTTGAAACAAAGTTAGTTGTATTAGAATCACTTAACGCATTTATTTTAGCATAGTAAGTGAGCTGTAGGGTATAAGAACTGTCAGGAGTTGGTGCTAATTCTATTGAATCATCTACCATTGCATAATAAATAGGTTGGCCCGTAATATTATTATTTGCTTTTCTATATACATCTAAACTTTCTATGGATTGTTGAAACAATGGTGAAAAGTTATTAGATGTAATTTCTATGTTAATGGCTTCTTGCCAATCTGTCGGTACAGTTAAATATTGGCTATCTGCTGTTGCAGTAGCTCTTTTAATCATTTCTTTTGTGCGTAATCTTCTATTGAGTTCAGCTTCGGTGCTGTCAATAAAGGTGTCAATGTATGACGTTAAATCTGAGCGATTTAAGTAATTTGCGATATTAGTTTTTAATTCTGCATAAGTCATACTTTACCTTGCCATGTTCTAAATACGTTGTTGTCTGGATTGTTTAACCACTTCTTCCACGCTGCTCTATCTCTATCCCAGCCTTCTCGGACAGCTTTTTGATAAATAACCATTGGCACTTCAGCGATGTGTCGCATATCCTTTCCAGGCTTAATTGTATTATCTCTAAGTTTCTTAACGTGGTCAATGACGGGATTAACGTCTTGGGTGGTGTGATAAACGAGCTTGTCATCTTCGGTGATGAACTCTGACTTGTAGCCAGTTGTGTGATCGGTAACAGTTCGTTTTATCGGCATAAATAAAAAGGCGGGTGGCTTTTACACCACCCTAAATCTAACTAACTTATGTAGTTGTTAAATCAACGACTGCTCCATGAGCAGCTTCGTTGCTCACTTCAAGTCCGTATTCAACGACTATCATTTTAGTAACAGCATCACCAATAGTGGCAATGTCGACTGATTCAAAGTCTCTTAGGTAAGAAACTTTTGCAAAGTCTGGATCTACTAATAATAGTGATCTTTCTCTACTAAAGTTAGATGGAACGATTTTTAGTTCTCCAAAGTCTGAAGAATAAATAGAAACACTAGCTTCTACTGTAGTAGCATCGACAAATTGTCTTGCTTGTGATCTACCAGTAAAACCTGAGATTTTTCCTTTATTAACAGGCCCACAGATTGCCATTGAAGGCTCTCCACCATTAGAAAAGCAGTCCTGTAACACACCTTTTAGTAATGCTTCAGTTAAAGCTCTTTGAGTTCCGTCAGTTGGAGCTGTTCCGCCACCAGTAGGAGTTGATCCTGCTGCGTTGCTTACATTAGACTTTACCCAAGACTCAAAACCACCAGTTACACGAGCTGCTGTTGCAGAACCAGTTGTTTTTCCACCTTTTTGACAAAGAGCTGTTTCCATATCTCTTTTCAAAGCCTTCGACATGATAGCAAGTTGATGAGCCATTTCTGACTTTTTGCCTGCTGGATCACTAGCTTGTTGAGAGCCAGTTACAGTTGCATCTCTTTTGGAGATCATTGCCACATTGCTATTTCTAACAGTAGCAGTTGATGCTGCTCTTGATAGTTCAAAACCTTCAAGATTACCAGCTCCACTTGGAGTTGGTAGAGATTCAGTTTGCCAATCAAAAACTACGTTCTTAATTGAGTTTTTTCCGATTGATGACATAAACGGAGTTGTCTGAGGAGAGATGTTGTAAATGATATTACTTAACTGTTCTCTGTCAGAGGTTGCTGTATATGTATCAAAAGCATTAGTTACTTTCGCCATGATATTTTTCCTATATTAAAAAGTTTAAATTATTTGTTCAAATAGTTTAGCTGCATCTTGGACTTTTCCAGTTTTAGCTAATTTTTGACGCGCTTTTTTCACAGGTGTTGAAGTCTTTGGTACGTTTGAAGTGCCAGGTCTTGCTGTCCGAGCCACAGCCTTCTTTTCAGTTGGCTTTTTCTTGGTCGCTTCTACTGTCTTTTGTTGTAACCAAGCATTTCTTAAACCGAGTAAAACTCGATAATCATATACTGAGTCCATCTCTTGAGGCGAATAGCCTAAGACATTGATCCCATATTCACGAATTGCTAATTTTTCTTTTGCAGCAACTTCGTTGTTTTGCCATTCTGGAATTTGTTGTAGCAACTGTTGGTTTCCGTATTCAACAAACTCTGCGAGTTTCTTTTGCTGTTCAACTTGGGCCTCTTGTTGAGTCCTTTGTTGTTCAGCTTGAACGGATGCTAACTTTTGCTTCTTCTCATTCCAAATGTCCTTCTCTCGGACATAAGCAATAGGATCTGCTTCGTATAAAGCGTTCCAATCTGGTTCATTAGCTAACTCACCCTTCAATGTTGCCTCTAACTTCGGTAGCAACTGAGAATAAATTGCGTCTTTTTGCGCTAACTCTTGTTGTTGGTTCTCAATAGTTTTTCTCTGTTGAGCCAGTTCTTGAGTTTTACGCGTGTAGTCTTGTTGTCGACTGTATCCACTTTGGAGTTCTTCGAGGGTAACCTGTTTATCTTCGCCATTAACACTAATGGTGTAGAGTTGAGGTTCTTCGGACTCCAAGTTTTCTACTTGATCTTCCTCTGACTGTTCTTCTTCTTCGTAGTCATCATCTTCAGATTCATCTTCCTCAATCAATTCTTCGATCTCTTGGTCGATTGCTTCTTCAGTAATTTCTACTGCTGCTTCTTCTTGGGGTTCTACTGGTGCTTCCTCTTGAGGAGTCAGTAGAGCTTCCATTGAATGAGCTGCTTTTTCCATGTTGGATTGTAAAGCAGTCGGTTTTTCCGTTATTGCCATGATAAGTTCCTAAAATGTAAAATGTTATTTTAACAGTATTTACACAAAATTAGCACACTTTTTACACAACTTTGTGTAATCTGCCAAGCTGTGATTTTGTGATTTTTCCTTTCTCTATGATGATGCGTAGATGTTTTTCTACTTCGGGGAGTAATTTGATTGCTTTGTGGAGAGCTTCTCTGTTGGTTACTTCTTCTGGTTTACTTAATAACCAAAGATTAACGTATTCGTCTTTAAGATGCTCTATAGCGTTTTTAAATGTTTCGCTGTTTAAGATTAATTCAGCTTCGTTTGATTTTAATATTTCTTCTTGTGATGCCATTTAAAATAATTGTATTAAATCTGATTGTTCCTGTTTAAAATCAGAACTTCCATAATTTACATCTACTGGCAAAATATTATCAGTAAATGCAGGTGGTGGTATTATTTCAACACTACCATCTTTATTTGTTATTCTTGTTGATCCGTCTGCCATTGTTTCAATTTGATACTGTAATACACCGCTTTTGATTTGTTTTTCAGTATTTACAACTCTTTCTGAGTTTGGAACAGGTTCAAAGTTTATGGTTAAATCTCCTGAGTTAATTTGATCAGTAGTTAAATAATCACCAGCTTCTATAGTTGCATCAAGAGGATTATTTGCTTCTGAGAAAAAAGATATATTTCCTGTAGATTCATCAAATTTTATTGGAGATGAGTTTGCATTTACAAAATTATCATTTGTTGGAGCTGGTGTAGGTGTTGATGCAGGAACAATTGTTACACTACCATCAGGATTTGTTATTCTTTTTGAACCATCACGCATTGTTTCGGTTTTTGTTAAAGCACCCTTATTTCGTTCGGTTGTTGTACTACTAACAAGCTCCGAATCTGGAAGAGGTTCATAAGAAAAAATCCCAGGAGTTGTTTCGGTAAAAAGATTATCAAGGGGAGCTGGTATTGGTGCTGGCGTTGGTGCAGGAGTTGGTGTATAAGTGGTTGTATTATCAACAGGCTCATTAATTTCATTAAATGGATTGAATGAAAAGTCTATGGGTGATGAGCTAACGCTTGGCCCTGAGCCTGGCATAAAATCTGGTGATTCAGAAAAACTTTCAGGATTGCCGCTAGGCATATTTGCATTAAATAAGTCTGCTAAGTTTTTAAGAGACTCTGCATTTGTAATCATTGGCGTGTATCTTTCTGGCTGTGTTACTCCTGGTGGAGCGTAAGGCATTTGATTTTCTATTGTTAATGGATTGCCTTGAGTTGGTGCGCTTGGCATAACTGGTACTGGCCCAGCATTGTAAAACGGACTTTGTGTATAGCCTTGTGGATTTTCCATTGAATAACTTACGCCTGGTGCAATCATGCCTGGTACGTTTTGACCACCAGCGATTGATTGTGCGTATTGTTGACCGCTTGAATAACCTATGTCTTGGTTAGCATTGCCACCAATCATGTTTAAAATTTCTTTCAAGTCTGGATTCAGATTAATCATAAGTTTAATAGTTTATCAATTTTCTCGTCTATTTTGTCGAATCTGTCAAAAATTCTATCCATGTCTTTGTGTAGCTCATGTTTGGTTACATACTTGGTTGGCAACTCTTCTCTTGTTTTGTTAAGAAGAATATCAACTCTTTTAATCTCTTGAGAAGTTGATCTTAGGCTAGTAATAATTGGTATATATACCAATGTTATAAGAGCGTTCCACAATATCCAAGGAGAGAGTTCCATTATTTTTTAATTAGCTTTTTTAGAGCTTCCCATCTATCAGGTTGGAAGTGTCTAATACATAGACCTGTTCCTATTACTATAATTGCTGTCCAAAATAAAAATTCCATAATGTCTCCTTAATAACTCCAAACCCAAGGTCTAGGTCTGGTTACTTGATGTGCTGATACATCTAAATGAATAAACCTACTATCGCCTTTTTGTGCGACACCTATTCCTGTAAAACCAAACTCACTTGCCTTGGCTATCACTTCGTATGCTTTGTGTCCTCTGACTCCTATGTCAGCAGCAAGGCCATCTCTGTGTGCGCCTGGATTAACTTTTTTCTTTTCTATCGGGTGATCTTTACAACGATAACCAGATGTAATTTTGAAAGGAAAATTAAGTTCCGTTCTCAGTAATTGTAACTTATCTAATAATAATTCACTAATACCATTTTCACCGCAATGTTGACAAGCAAACTCTTCAGGTGAAAAGTTGGGATATTTTTCCCAATCTATTTCGTGTTTCTTTTTCATAAACGCCCACACTATTTTTCAGATGTTTTATTTGATGCACCAAAGTAAAAAGAAATTACTGCTGATGCTATACCTGATAAGTAACCAAGAATAAGCATAACAATATCGTCTGAAGAGTCATCGATAGGATATGCAGTAATCATAAATATATAACCGATAAAACCAACAACAGTTAATGAGCCTAAAAACTTAGGAGTCCAATCACCACTAAATGTTTTTCTTGCGTCTTGTATGTCTTTGGTTTGCAAAGCATAGACATCTACATCTAATTCTTTCATTTGAACTTCAAAATCTTTTTCAGCTTTTTTAAGTTCTAATAATTGTTGAGGTGTAGCGTTGTGGATTGCTTGTTCAATACTTTGTGGATCTGCTTTTACACCTAATGCTTCTGATAATATATTTGCAGCCATGCCACCAATAGGCCCGCCTAAAGCAGTTCCTATGGTTGGTGCTAGTGATCCGACTAAGTTTTTTATTTTATTAAATTTCATTTTTCTTTTTCTTTTTAAGCTCTCTTTCTTGCAGCAAAAGTTTTAACTCATGCCACCTATAAAAGCGTTTGTTGACATTATCCCAAAATTTTCCCTTTTGGGTTGCTTCCATTATTTTTTCTTTTTGTATGAAACTTTTTTACCTTTTTTCTTTGCAGCAGCTTTTGCCATTGCAATTCCTTTAGGTGTGTATGAGTAATGTTTCTTTCCTACTTTTGGCATGGTTATTTCCTTTTCTTTGCAGTTTTTTTAGCTTGTCTAAATGCTTTGTTTGTTGGTGCGCCTTTTGATCCTTTTTTACGCATGGTTTCACCTGAACCAGCTTTTATTCTTTTGCGTTTGGCTTGAATGTTTGCGTATAGTCCTTTTCCTGGCATAGTAGTCTCCTTATTTTCTTTTGGATTTAGCTCCAACACATTTCCATCTTTTTCTTGATAGATTGTTTGGAGTATTTGGGTTGTTTTGTTTTTTCTTTGATAATCTTTTCTTTATACCAAGACTTCTAGCGCAATATGAATCACCTTTAGATGTTCCTGGTCTTACTCTTCGACCGCCATCACTAGCTCTTCCTGCTTGACCATAACTAACCTTTTTACCAGACTTAGTTACTTTTACTTTTGCCTTACCCTTTCTTGGTGTTGCCATAATTAATGTAAAGTTTTTTCTTCAAATTTAAGTATTTCTGAATCTTCGTTCACCATACCATTAGAAATAATAATCATAATTGCTAGTGCATGGCTCTCATCTTTTGCTCTAATTCCAGAACCTACATACACCATGTCATCTTCTAATATTTCTATATCAAATATTTTAGCTGCCATTACCTGTGAACAATCCTTGTGCGTTGGTCTTAGCAATTTGTCTTATGGTTTCTCTGTCTCTTTCCATAAGTGCGTTGATCTCCGCTACGTTGATTTGTGCGCCATACTTAGCATTTAGTTCAGCAGCTTTAAGTCTAATGTTAGCCTCTGCTTCATCTCGATTTCTGTCATCATCCATGATGATTTTCATGCGATCTGTTTCAGAATCTATCATAGCTTTTTGTGCTGATACTTTTGCTTTTTCCATTTCAGCTTGAGCCAACATATCTTGCGGAGTTGGTTGCTGTGGTTGTGGTGGTATAGGTGGCACTTCAGAATTGATAAAGGATTTAGTATCTTTGAAACCAGCTTGTTCTATTAATTTTGAAAGGGTGTTGGAGTATTGTTGTAGTGATACCAATGGATTGTTTACGCCTAACTGTTGTAGGATTTGTTCTTGTTTTTGTGCTACTTGCATTAAAACAGCTTGTTTTTCTGCATCGCTGGTTTTGGAGATGGCTACATTGACCACTAAGTCTTTGTCAGCATCCCAATAACGAGGATCGATAGGTACAAACTCATTATTAAGTCTTACCATGTCTGGTTGATCTTGGTGTTTAACAACCAAGCTGTTGACCAGTTTAAATAAATCTTTCATGCCATCGGCAAAGTGTCGGCAAATAAGTTCGACTCGACCTTGTGCGCCTGACATGGTAGCTGAGACTGCTGATGCAGTAGAGCTTTGTAAAGCGTCAGCGTTTAGTCCTGCCGATGCTTTTGATACTCCAGTTCTATTTTCTTTGGCTTCGTCTAAGTAAGACAGAACAGGGAAAGCCTCTTTACCAACAAAAGGAACTGCGAAAGGTTGCACCATACCTGGCGCACGCATTCTAATCGGTTGTCCTATGTCGGTGTTGAGTACATCGTCAATGTTGACTTGTCCTTCAACGACTCCCATGCGAGGGAAGATGGCGTGGCCCAGACTATCAAGTGTGTCTCGCATAATTTGAGACTTAGCAGCTTGAATAGGCTTCAAGTAATCTGCTGGACAAGAACCGATGGAGGTGTGCGGTTCGGGATCAGGACAGAAGAGAGTTATCGGAAGGTCATCCCATTGAGCTGTATTTACTATATTTAAGCCATTGCCTACAGTACATACTCTTATCCTTTCGTCTATTCCATCGCCATCTAAATCATAAAATAAATAGTGTTCAACGTACAAAACATTTTTTTGTCCTGCATCGTTTCTTGCATCAAAAATTCCGTCTGAATATGGATTTCTTGCTTCTTCTTCTTCAAAAGTTTCAGCATCAATTAAGTTTCCAGAACCAGCGTATTGTTCCATTTCTTCTTTGTCGTAACCCATAGCAACCAAGTCGCTAACAGTTTTAATCATGCGGTGTGCAACATAAGGAGAGCTGTGTAAGTCTCTAGCAAAACGTGAGATTAAAACTTCTTCAGGTGGTATGGACTCGATGCAAACTTGGTTTTTACCTTTAACACGTCTGATAGTTAAGTCATAACTTACAGGAGTTTCTTGTGTAATTTCTTCACCCGTTTCAGGATTAATGATGGTCATAGATTGCATTTCTGTTTTCTCTTTAACCATTTCAACATCAGGATCTAACATAAGAGCTTGATAACCCTCTGGTGTTACGTTGGTGTATTCGTGAGTGGATGCGCTAATGCTGTCATCCCAATAGGCTTTAACAAAACCAGTCTTTCTAATAAGCGCATCTTTAAATACGTCATACATAACTTTGAACCCAGGGTTCTTTTGTTGAATGATGTAATTGATGTAGTCGGTTTGTTGGGTTGCAAGAGGTATATCCTCTGCGTTGCGAGGTACAAACTCAACAATTTTATTAGTACCAAAAAAAGTACGCATGATAGACGGAAGCATAAACAGTACGCTGTCTCTAACGTCTGTTGAAACATACTCTGACTGCATGGAACTTTGGCCTTGCGGTGATTCACCTAAATAATATTCAGTTGCTTCAGCTCTATCTTCGCCTACTTGCTCGATGTAATCTCTAGCATCGTCTAACTCTGATTTTAAAATGCCTTGCAGTTCTTCTTCGTTAGCTTCTTGGCTAACTGTATCTTGTTCTTTGTTGTATTCCATGTATTAACCTACTCGTAGAATTTTGGATTTTAAAGGTTTCTTGAAATTATAACCCAAAAAGGAAGTTCCTCCACCAAAACTTGCTGCCGAACTTGCCATGGTTAATGCAAGTGCATCTGCTTTGTCGGGTGATTTGATTCCTCTTTTTTTCATTTCTTCTTTTGACTCTATTTTTATTTTTCCTGTTGATGTATATTTGTAGGAAGGCGCAACCAATTCCGCTACAAGCTCATCATCATAAGGAAGTCGGCAATCACGTTGCGCCAACCAATCTTTTATCGCAAACCACAATTCTGCTCTCAGGTTAAGATAGTTCTTACTGGTCGCTGGAGACTCAGCTACGTTTACACCTCTGACGGGTAAGTTTTGCTCTGAGAGTCTGTCAACAACACCACTACCCAAGCCAATTACGTCTACAAGGATCTCTTGTGGTCTGTTCATTGCGGTTGCATCATCGTATAAGTTTTTAACCGCACCGCATAATTGCATTAAATCCATCGATTTAAAAGTCTTAATTTCAAAAACTGTGTTGCCCTGGCGAATACATAGTGCTGAGTTATCACCACCAAATCTAGCCACGTCTAATCCCCAAACTATTGGATCACTTGCACTGAGTGCAACATCTCTGCCTTGTGCCGCTCTAGCAAGTTCCATTGGTATAACAGAATCATCGTCTGCATGGGGAAACTCACCTAGAACTTCGACTCTAGCGACTGTTGAATCTTCACCATATTGTTCAAGCATGGATTGGAAGAGGTTTTGGTCAGTTCCCTCAACTGTGCGTGAGTCGATTTGCTCTAATTCCCAAAATTTACGCTTGGAATGGAAGGAATCATAGAATGGCCCTGTGTTTCTGCGTGGGTTAGAGAAGGTAAACCAAAAGCGATTTTCGGTTGGTTCGGAGAAAAACCCCTCTGATACGGAATATATGGGTGCAGGAATACCTGATGCCTCATCCATAATGAGACAAACTCCGTAATTAGAGTGAATACCAGCAAATGCGTCTGGGTTTTCTTCACTCCATAACTGCGCTTGGGCGTAGTAGTAGCCTGTATCTATTTTAAGATCTCTTTTGAGTGCTTCTTCAAACCAACCTTCGGGTTTAATTGTGGTAGCTGTTTTTGTAAACCAATGATTGTTAATGGAAAGCGTTAGCCATTTACCTAGTTCTGCCCAAGTTCTTGATCGAAGCTGCTGTTCGGTGTTAGCAGTAACGATAATAGTAGAACCAGCTCTGGTTGAGAGCATCCAAAGTATGAGCCAAGAGACTAAGGCTGATTTGCCGATACCACGACCACTTGCGACTGCGAGTCTAAACATCTCTGGTGTGGCTTTTCCGTTGTTGCGTTGTATGTGTATGGAAATATCTCGTAAAATTTTTTCCTGCCACTTGCGAGGGCCTGTAAATTCTTCGAGGGGGGTGCCTGGTTCTCCCCAGGGGAAGATGAACTTAACAAAGTTGTAGGGATCGTTCTTGATATTCATTGACCAGATTTCGGTCATAAGTTCTTGTTCTTGTTTTACTCCGTACTTCATATTAAAAAAAATAAAAAAATTTTAGTTCAACAGTTCCACATACATTGCCCCGTCGCCAAAGTGAAAGGGGGGGTATATTGGCGATTTAATGCGAGGAGCTAACGCCAAAAGGTTTCCCATCCTTTCTGTTGGCTTTGTCTTTGGGGGAGATAAAATATAGCCAACTCTTAACCTTGTTTTTTTTCTTTCAACTTCTTTGAAACGAGTTGTTCCCCCTCTGCATCGCTTGTATGTAAAGGGTTTATTTCTTTAGCTTCAATTATATTTGTCATTGAGCTGCCGATTCTTGTTTTTGCACCATTAATTACATCATTTAAATTTATAGATGCGTTAATTACTTCTTGGCGATCTTTCCAATTTTCAGGATCTCTGTTTTTAAGAAAGAAAATAGCAGAGGTTTCTTTGCCTTCCATTGCATTATCAAAAAGTTTTGAGCTAACCAAGGCCACAGCTTTTGCTCTTCCCCTTTTTAATGCGTGTTCTATTTGCTCAATATGTTTTTTCCTGGTGAGCGTTGAATTGCTAATATCCAATGCTGAAGCTATTTGACGCTCACTTAATCCCATTCCTGCGAGTCTTTCCAATTCAACCAAATCAATATTAATTGGCTTTCTTCCTACTTTTTTAGGCAGTTTTTGTTCTTTTTGTTCCATTAATACCCCTTTTATAAGCCGATTTTATAGGAAAAAGCTTACTTTTTATACAAAAACCCCTGTTTTCTGCCCTTCTTATGCACTTTCGTGATGTTTTATGAGTTATAATTTTCTTATGTAGCAATTAAGCTGCTGTTTTAGGAGAGAGAGAATGGATTATAAAAGAGAAGAAATACAAGAATACTTTAACGATTATCTTGCAGATAATAAGGAGTATTTAGAAGAGAACGAGCCGACCACATGGAAAGATGATCTGCATTTTTACGCATTTAATGAAGATTATTATATGGTCTACACCTATGACGCTAAACAATGGTTAGGCGATAGGGTTTTTGATGTAATTAATCATATTACAGAATATGAGATGAATTGTTTTGGAAAAGTTACAACAGACTTGAGCGATCCTTGTGCGATTGTGAATATGTATGTTTACATCATAGGTGAAGAGATTGTTTGGGATTATCTCGCATCAATCGAGGAGGTAGCGTAATGGATAAATGCAACTTATGTGGAAAACTTGAGGATGAAAGAAATTCTCAAATTCAATGTGGTTTTGTTCTTTGTAATTCTTGCGATGGTTTATATTCAGATGAAGAGTTGCAAGACCAATTAGGTAATTCTGAGGAGGTGGCGTAATGGATATTATTACTAACTTTGGAAACAAACGTTTTTATGGAAACGCTAAAGAACTTAAGCAAAGAATTAAGTTAGAACGCAAGATATACCTAGTTGATTGGGTTGACGGATATGGAGAAGTACCAAAAAAGGAAGTTTCTCTTTATACGCTTATTAACTCTGATGATTGGGGTTTAGATGATGAATTTATAGCACAATTACATTTTCTCAAAGATGATGCAACGCTTACCTATTCTGATCCTAGTGGAACTTTAACTTTTACCAAACAAAAGGAGGTAGCGTAATGGATCTTGTTAAATCAAAATTCACATTTTCAGATTATGAGGACTTCCCAACCTTTGAAGGTGCATATGATCCCAATTATAGATATTGGAACGGATGGGCAAACCCTTATTTTAATCAAGCAACAAGAGATGCTTTTATTAAGTATGAAAAAACTTTATTAAAAGACATGAGCAAAGAATACCAAAAAGAAAATAAGGAATTTTTAGCTGAACTTGAGGGAATCCAAGCAGAGACAATCAACGGAGAAGAATTATACTACTTTGGTGGTTTCCTTTGTTGGGATGAAGTAGAAGAAATTAAGGAGACAAACTAAAACAACTCTCCCCACGATCCCCCTAACCCTCTCTTTTGAGGGTTTTCGTGGTATTAGTAACTCATTTTATAGGAGATAAGAAATGAAAGACTTTGCACACAAACTGCACAAGCCAAGAGAACCTAAACCATGGAACGATGTAGCAAGAGAGATAACTGAAAATCTAATCTTTGTTGCTCTAGTGGTTTTTAGCGTAATCATAATTGCAGGAGTAGTTATCTAATGGCATTAATGAAACTACAAGTAACAGAAAAAGATAAAGAAGTCCTAATTAAAGCACTCGCTGACTTAGGAAAACCATTGGTTAAGAAACCAAAGCCAACGATTGAGGAAAAGAAAACCTTAATAATAATAGAAAACTTAATTAAACAAGTAGCATTTCAATAGGAGTAATTATGCAATACGCAGACAAAGTAGAAAAACAACGTCAACGCTTAGATAAAGAAAAGCTAGACGGACAAATAACCATGCTAGACATAAGAGCAGGCAGAATAGAAACTCGCTTTGCTAGTGGTCGAGTAGTGATTGAATATCCAAGAGACAAACGCAAAAAAACCAAGGTGCTAAATGATTGAAATAATCGGTTATATTTTTGGCATAGGTTTTTTACTTTGGCTAACAGTCGTAACAGCTATTTTTATAGCTGTTCGACACTTTGAGAACCTCTAGTCTCCCTCCTCAACCAAAGCCACCCCTAGACCAATAAGGAGAATATGCTTTCTCCCATTCCGTCTTGCTTTCCTTAACAAGATCCTCTCTCCCTCTACTGCCAACCAAATAACTTTTTTATCCACTAAAGACTGAATTGCCTTACCTACTGTTTTAGGCGTTAATCCTGTCATCTTCGCTAAATAGCTA
>Ga0181404_1000084_pt1 | contig 25928 bp, 38 predicted proteins | sample 27SPOviralmetaG_FD_130133 | JGI IMG/M metagenome (GOLD analysis project Ga0181404, IMG submission 130133) | Marine viral communities from the oligotrophic San Pedro Time Series (SPOT) site, San Pedro Channel, CA, USA - 27 SPOT_SRF_2011-10-25 | ecosystem: Environmental > Aquatic > Marine > Strait... | reverse complement strand
CATGCAAGCTCAGATAGATCAGGCCAACGCACAGTGGCGTAGGCAACAGAACACCGCTGATACCCAAGCTGCGAACGAGGCAGCACGTATCAACGCACAGAATCTATTCAACATGACTGCACAAGCTCAGAATAATTTATGGAATGAGTACCGTGATAAAGCACAATGGGCTATGCAGACTGCTGAAAATACGTTGGAACGTCAACATCAGCTTACTATTGCTGCTATGGAAGCCGACGCTAACTCTGATCTGTATGATAAAGAGATGATGTTTGAAGCTGCTGCTGGTGTTGGCGGTCTCGTTGTGGAAATCGTGAAAAACCTATAGGATACTAATCATGTCAATTTGGGATACAATCATAAAAACTATTTCTCCAGATGATCCTGAAACTCAAGAAGAGAAACTGGACGCAATTCTAAAAAATCAAACAGGAGGCGATGGATTTGCGGCCCCTAGTTCAAAAAAAAGGCGTGTTAATCTGTCAGGCGCAACTGGGTCTCAAAAGTTAAGTAGAGCACAACAGTCCAAAGCACTTGGTTTTGATTTACCGGAGGTTCGTAGTGCTACACAAAGAGTTCTTCAATCTCAAAATCCTGTAGTTGCAGATGCGATCCGCAGGGCGGCAGGACGACCTGCTGCAGGGCCCCGTATTAAGTTGGACACTGCTGCTCAAGCTATTCCGTCCCCAACACCTCGACCAAGACCTGCTCCTAAAACAAAAATGGTATAACCGCAATGGCAAAAGATAGACCCTTTAAAGATAAGATGATGAGTCGTGCTCCTGCTGGATACTGGATGACGCAAGACATCAAAGCTACACCACAAAGATTTGTTGATCCAGAAGATGCTCTCCAAAGTATTATTGAGGGGTTACAAGTTCAAAAAAACAGGGACAAACTGAAAGCGTATATCTATTCAGGTATACCCGTATCGACTATCGCTGAAACTATGGCTCTTACAGGATACGCAGAAAATCAATTTAATCCGGACGTGGCAGAGATAATTAAGCCCGCTCTTAACATGATTCTTACCGATATAGCCGTTGAGGATGACTTCATGGGTCCGTTTCGTCTTGCCCCTCAACCTACGTATCAAGAAGACATTGATGAGGTTGAGCTTGAGAACACCATGATGAATCTGATGGAAGAAGAAAACCCGCAACTCGCCAAGCTCATGCAGATGAAACAAGACGAAGACGAGCAGGAAGAGCTAAAAGTTCGAGAAGAAGAGATTGTGAAACGTCAACAGAAAGCTAACTCACCTGCTCCAACAGGCGGGTTCATAACACGTGATGAGGAGTCTGTCTAATGCTTGCTGCTTTTTTAGGATTTGCAAAAGGAGCCTCTGAACGTTACAGCGAGAACATAGATCTTCAAGCTAAACGTGAAGCCAGCCTTCTTAAAAGGATGACGGAGGGTAAAGTCGAAGAGCAAACGATTCTGCGTAACCCTGAAACTACCTTTGCACTACCGCTTGCTCGACAGGAACAGATGGGTCTTATAGAAAACCATGAATCCCTGTATATGAACGGTAAAGGACTCAATATGCCGAATGTGGCAATGCGAGGTAAAACACCACAAGAAACGATAGCAAATATGTTTGCAATACAGGGTTCGATTGAAGGTAGGTCTCTGTTGAGCACTCTCTCTCCTGAAATGCCTGAGTACAAGAAAGCAATAGGTGTTATTGATGGGCAGGTTGCTGAATTAATGAAGAGTTATAGAATGAAAGGCGAAGGAGGCAAGGACTTAAATCCAAAACCTATATACGACGCTTTAGGTTACTATGACTTTCCTGTAGAAGACCGGGCGATACTTAAAAAATCTCTTGAAAAAGCAGCCAACACCAAAGCAAACGGCGCAAGGGTTCTAGGGTTTGTCCCGGAAGATCGCGCACTAGAGCAGTACTTAGAAAATATAAATCAACCAATGTCGCAAGAGACGCTAGATTTTATGGAGCGTAACGGTCTTGAAATTCTTGAGTATCAAGAAAAGCCCGACACTAGGGATGTTGAAGTTGTAACTACAGATTTAAGATTTCAAGCAGCAAACGGCGTAACCACAACACCCAGCAGTTTAGACTCAGGTGCAAAACAGGTTATGTTTGATTTTGCGTCTAGATATTCATCGGAATCCCCGTCTCAAACATCTCGATTTTCTACGATATTTAAAACTGGGGAAGCTCTCAGAACTGAGAACAACATCCCAACAAGTCTTTTCGTAAACACTATGCTAGAGATAGATAGACTAAAAAACAACGAGCAAATAACGAGTTCGCCAAGAGGTATAATTTCTGGAGGTGATCCTCTGAAATTAGCTATGGCTCCTATATACTACAGGTCTGGATTTGAAAAAGCTGCTAAAGTATTTAACGTCGCTTTTATGACACAACAAAACACGTTTTTTGATGCTAACAAGAGGCAAACTGGACCTAATGCAGTTCAAGAAACTTATAAGGCATCCACTCCTTTATTTCTTGAATATATAGGACTGGATGAGCAGTCTTTATCTAGAAGCCGGGACTCAGCACAGGAGTTGTACAGAACATCTTACGATCTATACAGACTTTTCACTAATCCTAAAATAAAAGGAGATCCGGGAAGTGGGGGTGCTCAAGCTGGACCGTTAGCTTTTTTGGATCAGGCTTTACTTCAATTTCAAACATTTGGTGGTAATCTCAACGATATAATCTCCAGATTTTCTTCTGACAACGGGTCTATTACTGACAAAAATCACTATTTGTATGGCGATGATAACCTCATAAAATCCCTTGATAATCAGATTAAAGGTATCACGGGAAATAACACAGCAAAAGCGGCTGCAAGACAGCAGTTAGCAGGGTTGTTAAGAAAAAAACTTGCCTACATGTTTGCTAGAAGTCTGGAAAGCGCAACGGGTAACGCACGGCTGTCGGATACTGACGTTAGACTGGCGGGCATTGCTCAAGGTATTGAAGGCTTGTTGGCTAACGCAAAAACCGCTCCAGTAGTTTTGCAATACCTGATGCGTGGTTCTTTAAAAGAGATAGAATTTAAAGATATAATGCTAAAAGGTAATATGGATATGATGCAATCTGCGTACGCAATGCAACAAGCATTTGGTACTGAAAGCATGATAAGAATATCAGACAATATTCTGAATGACACTAACATGACAGCCGCAGAAGCAAAAGCAGAAATAACCCGTCAAATACTGGGCGGCATCGAAGCCACAGGACAATACGATCCAGACATGAAAAAACCTCTGCCAGATCCGGGGACCATACCGGATGTTGAAGATATCAGTGAGGAACTATAGTGAAACCAGATAACGCATCACTTACTGAACAGAGCATAGACTTACCAAATCCCGGCTCTGAAAGAATACAAGTTGCCAACACACCAATCGGTCAACGAGGTGGTTTAACAGAAAAGGATCTGGAGGATTCTGCTCGTGAGCGCGGTATCACTGTTGCTGAACTTAGAGACACACTAAGTCGTTCTGGAACTCCAGTTCAACCAGCAGCACCGCCAGCAGAACCAGATGAAGAAGAAGGCACGGAGCAGCCATCTCCTCAGATAGCTGATCTTATCCCAGAAGTTAAACAACAAGTACCTCTTTTCCCGACCCCCGGACCCGGTGCAAGTATGGTGGCGGGTGCCGCAGGTCTTCCCTCTGATCAACAAACTTTGCGTGAAATGCAGGTAGCTAAATGGTACAAAGCTATTGAAGCAAAGCCTAGTGATAGTTCTAGACAAGTGTACCTCAATGGGTACTTCACAGGAGATATAGAACAGGGTCAAATTGAGTATGAAGCGATGATGGATGCAGATATAGTGTTTGCAACCGCAGACGCGAATGGCATTGAGTACCCCGGAGCAGTAGTCAATGGGCTACAAGACCTTGAAAAATCTAAGGCTCTGATAGTGCAAGAAGGGGATGATTTAAGAATACACAAGATGTTACGCAGAGGCTCCCTAATAATTGGTCACATAGTACCTCTTGACTCTAAAGCTGAAGGCACAATCGAGCGTAAAGTAAATGGAGAACCTACTAGAATTGCTATAACGTATCTCGACAAATGGTTTGAGAACGCAGAACTTACGGGTCAAAAACCTAGTGATTACGGCGTAGTAACATCTGAGCCCTCGAACATATTCGGTCAAATCATGCAAAGCCTGTTTCGTGATGACGAAAACAAAAAGCTTAGACAAGCACGGAGACTGACAGCTTTAGGCATAAATCCCGTAGTTCAAAATCAAATTCTCAATGCTGCAGACAGAGGAATTGTCTTAGCAGATAGGCGTGGAGAAACTTTCAAAGACTTTGGCAAGGGTGTGTATAACAACATGTTGGCTCTTAGCATAGGTGATTTTGAGTACGTTTTTGGTGAAACTAGACAAGATCCTTTGACCGCTAGGCAACGTAGAGACGCACGTTTAGGGAAGGATAGAGTTGCGCGATTAGAGGGAAGAGAGCCTGATTTTGAGAAACCAGAAGTGGCGGCGTACGGAAGCGCAGTAGCCAGTCACATACTCAACAATATACTCATACAGGAACCCGACAAGGCAAATGTTGAGGGAGACAAACTGGACTCTAGGTATCACGTTTACTTTAAAGATCAGGTAGCCACAGGGCTTGGAATTACTCCGGAACAGTCTGAATTATTTCTTCGAATGAATGGAGATATATTTGAGGGTGGCATAACCTTTACACTAGAAGCTGCCCCTATCACTGCTGGGCTTGGTGTATTCAGTATTGGCAGAGGTATTCTGTCTACAGCACCTAAATTTCAACGCTGGGCAACCAAGAAGTTTGGTACAGAAAATTACGACGACGCGATAAAGATAGCTAACAGCAGAGGCTTTACAACTGCTACACTAGAACGACAATTTGCAGAAGAAAGCATGGACCTCATAGGTTTCAATAGACTTAAATTTATTAGAGAAACCAGAGTAGAAGGCATGTCTAGAAGGTTGAGAGTGGCTGCGGAACTCAAAGGAGACAAGGGAAGTCTGGAGGCAATTTCTTTAGAACGAGTCGGCAAAATACAAAAAAGATATGAAGACGAGTTATCTAAGTTACGTGCAATAAATCCCTACAGCGTAAAGGGCGCGGCTGAATACTCTAAACAGCTTGTCAAGGTTGGAAATCTTGGTAGGCAAAACCTGATGTCAACATTCAGAGACCGGGAATTTCCGTCTGCTCTATACGATGAAACCAAACTGGAATTTGGTTTTGCATATGGGGCTGCAGTAACGGGAGAAACTATTGCTGCGTCTTTTGGAGAAAGCTACAGAGGTCTTGGAGAGTTTGGCGGAGCACTCATGTCGTTTACGCTTTATGCTCCCGCTCTGAAAGCGTTGAAATCTAATGTTACCGGAAGACTTGTCTTCGGAACGTACGATGTAGGAATTCAAATTCCTAAAATGAGAAAACTGTATGTTAGCATGCTCAAAGGTCTTGGCGAGTTGGATCCTGATCAGGACGCAGACGATTACTTTGCTCGTTTTGTAAAGGGCTCTACAGAGCGCGAAGTTCAAGAACTTTTGCTAGACAATGCAAGTCCAACGTTTAAAAAGATGCTCGTTGAACAGGCTAAATCCTACAAGCAAATGACAGAATCTTTGTTGGAGATTACGTTACCTAACGGAGAAAGAGCCTTTAACGAGGAAGAGATATTAACATTGTTGGCTAACGTAACACAAATAGGTGTTCTAAGATCGTACGGAGAAGAACTCAATAGCGTTATGAACGTACAGAAGTTAACAGGCAAAAAATACCTGTCTGATGAACTACTACAGGTAAAATCAGCAGAGGCAAAAGTTAGCCAACAGATATCAGAAGTTTTAAGCAAGTTTGACTCTGTAGCAGACGACTCTTTATCTCCTGCTACTAAAAACTTTGTTGACACTTTTAGACAGACTGTACGAGAAGAACAGCAAAGAGTAGACAGAGACTACAACGAAGCTGTACGAGCACATGAAGCTATAGAAGAAGAGTACAATAATCTCGTGCTCTCAGGAAGGCCCATGTATGACACTACTGGGGAACTTCTTGATGTTAATGACATCCCTCCTGAAAATTTTATATCCTCTAGCTACAAGTCTACAGTTGCTAAATACATTGGCGATGATGGGGTCATTACAGACATGGAGGCTTTTGAGGCTGAAGTCGTAAATAAAATGAGGGAGGCGACAGAACTTAGACAAGAGGAATTACGTGAGCTTCGTAATATAGGGGAATCGTCAGAGGCTAGTATAAGGGCCGTAGAGGATGCAAAAAACAGGTATCATAATCAGCGGGCTTTAATAGATATAGGGTTTAGAAATTTAGAGAGTTTCGGAACAGATTTTAAAGCTGACGCAGGTGCTTTGATTACTCTTTTAAGAGGTGAAACTGGTTTAAAGGCATTGGATGAAAGTCTAGCAGACATCAATTTTGGCATTGAGGTGAACTCTGATCTAGCTGCTCGTAGCGCAAATATAGGGAAACTTAAAGGTCCTGCGGTGCGTAACACTCTATTAAACAAGTTGTCTTTGGAGTTCTTTAGAGACTCTCCTCAGTTCTCTGCCATGATTGCTGAGACAGCCGGGAAAAACATAGAAGATATGGACTTCAATGAAATTCAAGGCACTGTAAAAGTCATAGCAGACAGTATATACGAAAGAACAGACATACCTACGGACATACGAAATATGTTTGGAACGGGTGCTCCTCAGTCTGCATCAGACTTGTATATATTTTTCAATGAAGTTATGAGAAACAAAAACCTTGCTGAAAGTTTAGGTTTTCCCTTTGATGAAAGGGTAATGAGAACTGGTGTTTCTTCAGGTGCTCTCAGAGAGATTGTAGGATTTTTAGGAAAAAATGTAGATCCTAACTCCCCTTCTGGAATAGCGTTGATGCGTGTTCGTAACACCATAAAAAACAACATTATGAAAGGTTACAAAATTGATGAAAAAGGAGACGTAGTTCTTGACGCCGCAGGAAATCCGGTCATTGATCCTGACGCTGGATTTAGAAGGAACTTCTATAGCTCCGAACCCGAAGATGTATCCGGAGAGTACAGAGCGGCTCTTGAGGAAGTGGACTCTATATATGGAGAGCACTTAGCCCGGTATCACAACAAAAATGTCCCCACTCATGGTGTAATTAACGCAACAGTCAGTGAGGGAGATGCTAAAGTCAGAACTGCTATACCTGACATAATTACCGCAGCAATAACTGAATCTAAAAAGAAAGGAGCAAATAAAGCTGGCGTGATGACGGACATGATAACTGCAAATTTTGCTCGACTATTTCCAGATGCAAGCGTGGCAGTTCGAGACGACACGGGTAAAATAACCACGTTTGTTATCGACGGAACATCCGATCAATCTGCAGAAGCTATTGAGGAGATGAAGAACACTATCAAAGAGTATGCTCTCAATGAGATGTTTAATAGCGACTGGGGCAGAGAGTTTCGTAAAAGAAGCACGGCGGGTCAAATATACGGCTTAAACATGTCTGAAGGTAAGATAACACAGCTTGAAAATGTTTTGGGAGAGGGTAAGATTCCTGTTGGGGCTGAACCATTTACAGACGAAAACATAATATCCACAATCGAGTCTCTTAGTAAAATCGGTGTAAAAACTGTTGACGAAAATGGTGTTGAGACAGTTAGACCTCTTATTACAGAAGAAGAGCTATGGGATCCGTTTAGGTTTGAAACCTTCTCACAGAGCACTAAGGTGCCAGCAAAAGAGCCTACCGTCCCAAGACGAGGAAAAGGTAGATCACGGGAAAGAAGCGCAGAAGCTGTTAGTAAAGAAGTCATAGGTGACTTAAAGGCTGAACTTAAAAACGTAGAAGGTGATTTGTCATTTACTAAAGAAACACGATCTAGACTACTTAATAACCTTAAAGAATTTCAAAAACAATTTGGTAAGGATAGACCCGAAGCAGTTTTTTCTAGCATGCTGGAAACCACTGATGGTATGGAGGGGTTGAGAAGAGTAAAACAACGTACGATTGAACGTCGTGTTAACGGGGGTCTTTCTGTAGATGAAGCTACGAAACAGACTGAGCTTGAGTACAAAAATATAATTTTTGAAAACATGCTATATACTGCACTCCCTGATAGCACCGGGGGCTTACAAAAGTTTCTAGAGCTAACGAACAAGAGAGTGTATATGGATAATTTAAGAGAACTATCCCCCGAAGCAGCAGACAATATTGCGGCTATGGGGACGTACTTAGGAAATTATGCGAAGAGTTTGGGAGATTCTACGGATGGTATCAAGCTAAGAGGTTTGGCATCACCATTTAATCAGGTCAGTGAGGTAAGTCGGTTATTTGCAGTTTGGTCAGGACGGGTTGGGTATACGTTTTACGGAACTCAGTTACTGGCAAGTGCAGGGATTAGAGCAAGACAAGCATCCTTTAAAGCACTGCTTGATGACCCGGAAGCTGGTAAAGTTCTTATAGATCTTTTGACAGGCACCAAACCTCCTACTGAAAAGCAAAGTGCAACTCTGTACAAAGCGTTCTTAACGTACTCTGCTAGAGACTACGCCTTGTACTCAGACGGGGATTATTACACATCAATATCTGAGTTCATAGGTTCTACGGTGGCTGGCACCGCCAGCGCAACCGTTCAAACAGGGGCAGACTTCTTGTTCTCTGAGCAAGAACAGCCCGTTGTAATCCCCGGAAGCATGCCACGTCCAGTAACTCCATCACAAAGACGAGAGCAAATACTTAGAGAAAGACAACAAGGAGCACAATAATGAAAACCTACGGAAATGGACCAAAGGGGATGCGGTACGGCGGAATGTCTCGCAAACCCATGATGTATGGTGGTAAGGCGACCATGAAACCCAAGAAGAAGAAGCAGATGGGTGGCATGATCAACAACACCATGTCAACAGGAATGAACAAGATGCCCAATCCCATGATGGGAAAAAGCATGATGGCTATGGGCGGTAAGCTGCCTATGACCACAGTAAAAGGCAAGAAAGTGCCTGTTTTTGCCGCTGACGGAAAAGGTAAAAACGACCTAGCATAAAAAAAAGATCGGGGTAAACCCGACCTATACACAAAAAGACCCCGGCAGGTTAGTTCTTGCCGGGGTTATTTTTTATCCAAAGTGCTGGCGTATCGTGTCTATCTTCTCCTGTGCGGCGGCTATCTTCTCTATCTGCGTTTCAATGGCCTCTACAACATCAGGGTGCTCTCCGATGCCTACAGAGTGATTGAGGTAGACATTGACGTTAGCTTTGGCAACGGCTATCTCACCCTCTAGTTTTAGTATTAGTGCTTCCAACATGTTGCGTTCCCTACTCAGCGTTGATGCTCTGTTTGAGAACTGTCGTAAACATCTGGTGTGCAGCGTTCAGTTGTGCAATCTTGAACTCAAGACGTGACCGCTCGTTATGAATATCTGACAGTTGCGAGACAAAGTACTTCTGCTCGTCTGTGAAGTCCGTCATGGCGTACTCTTTGTCGTCGATGACTACTTTCTGTGATTCACTCATTGTTATACTCCCGTCGTGTTAATAAAGGCAATGATCAGCAACACACTGGCTACTGCATTGAGAACGATTAGTGCTCTGTCGTGCCACAGCCATCCTACAACCAACCAACATATTGCTCCGTTAAAGGACAGGGCTATGTCCAGAGCAGGGCTGATGCCTGATGCCCGTGTAATGAGAGCAGCCAGAAACATCAGAGTTCCGGCCCATTTGATCCACCATGATAGATCGTCTGTTGGTGTTACTTTATCTTTGTGCATTGCTTACTCCACAGGTTTGTCGCTGTCTATATAGCGTTTGACTCCATCCCCATCGTAGTACCAGTCTCTGTCCGCTGGGTCAATAGGCAGTTCCATCTGGCGGGAATCTTTACGAGCTTGTTCTAGTTCCTTGTCCTCTGTATCAGGTGACGTATCCATTAGACTTCTCCATTATCTCCTCGCCCTTTGTTTTCAGATACCGGAGCAGTGATGCAACCTTCCATGTATCATCAAACTCAGGGGCGTGTTCTTCCATAGTCTTGGTAAACACTTCTGCGTTTACGTAGTCCATCTCCATCTTGATGTCTCCGGAGCGGGTCATACCCATACGGAGAGAGAACAGATCATCTATCTTGGTTTTTGCTTTTTGTTTCATCCTACGTCCTTTAGCTTACTGATTGGTATGTTGTAGCAGTCAGCACGGAACGTGTAATTGTTACGAGAGTCAACTTCTCCGCGTTTGTGACGAGTCGCGGATTCGTAGAACTCAGACTTAGATATGCTGCCTAATATCCAAGCCCGCTTCATGTTGTGCAACACTCTGACAAAGATGTATTCGTCACAGTTTTGGTCTGACCCATGTGCAGCAACAGAACAGTCATAATAGGACAGAGGGGCGGAGTCACACCGCTTGGTCTTGACATCAATGCGTCTGCCCTTGTGCATCAGGTCGTAGTCGAACGTGTTGCTAGGGGAGGCATTGAGGTGGTTCTGAACGATGACCTCACCAAGACTTCCCAGAACGTTGCTCGTTCCGTTGGTAATGCTACCAGTAAGGAACTGCATCTGTGCGGCCTTCTTAGCGGCCTGTTTCATCATATCTTCGGTTACGTCTACTGAAATCATCATTGTTTTACTCCGCTGCAACTATATCTACTACTTCACAGGCATCTGCAGAACAGGCTAGTTCCCGGTTGCCATTGGTTGAATCTTCTGTCTCGAACGCTTCGAGCCCCGACCAGTCTATGTCGTCAGGTATCTTGAGGTTTATCTCAGACCACTCCGCGATACCGTCCTCGTTGACGTTAGATACCTTCTGGTAGTTGCCCTTGTACTCTTCCTCACTGATGTCCTGATATGGGGCTTGCTTGTAGGTGTGGTCAGTGAACGGCAGGAACGATATGCCACTGCACAGATCAAAGTTGTCGTACACCCATGCACCCACCTTGACCCACTCGTCCTCTTTGACGCTGATGGTAACAGATGGTTTGTGCTCACACCAGTGCAGAGCGTACAGCTTCCACAGTTCAAGCTGGTCGATAGCTGACATGTCGTTGCGGCAGGTGGCACCGTGCGGCGAACGTGTAATGAAGCTGAATACGGTTGTGTTGTCTGGCTTCATAACGTCTGGCTCACTGGGTATGCCCTGCTCAACCAAGAACTGTGTCAGCGGGTCTTTGTTGTCGCCTCGTACAGTTCGAACATAATAGGGGTTATGTCGTGCGTGGATACCGCTGGCAGCATCAACGAGTTGCGATACAGTGCCGGATGGTTTCACACAGGTAATGGCGGTAGACCGTTCGATACCGATCTGGTCTGCCACATATGCGTTCTGGTCAATAGCCACTTGGCGCATTTCACTTAGCCAACGCACAGAATCCTCTGTCTTGGACAGCACAGGGTGATCCATAATACCTGTCAGGGACACACCCAAAAGACGTTCTTCTTTGGTGTTCTTCTCCCAGATCTTACGCAGATACTTGAAGTTGGTGAGGGTACTCTGGAACGTACCCAGCGTGGTTGCGAGACGAACCTTATGCTTCAAATCTTCGAGACTATCTGTAGGACGAACAACTACCTCTGACAGGTTACAGAACTGGTACGGACGCAAGATAATCTCACTGCACGGGTTACAACCGAAGTCGTGTTCGGGGTCACGTCGTCCGTTCTCAGCGACTTTCATCTTGGCGGCTTCACGGTTGAAGATGCCACGCTCCCCGCTCTTGCTGTCGTACAGAGACAGCCACTCTTTTAGAAACGTTCCAATGTCGGGTTTCTTGGAGTACGATACAGAGTTGTTAGCCAATGCTCTGTGTCCATCGTTCTCCCACCAGTTGCCAGACTTGGCGTGGGACATCTCCCTGTCAGAAAGATCAGATAAACTAATCAGTGCAGAACGACGAACGCCACCTACGACAACGATCTCACCGACCTTGCACATAATGTCGTGACACTCGATTGCTTTGAGACGACGACCAGCGGCACGTTTGAAGATGTCGATACAAAAGTTAAATAACTCAAGCAGAGGTTCCGGTCCAGAGGCACGGCCTCCCATAGTCTTCAGACGAACCCCGGATGGGCGAACAGACGACACATCTATCGATGGGACTTGTCCAGCATACAGCAGAGACAGCAGTTCACGAAACGCCCTAGCCCATCCGCTACGGCTGTCGGCAACGTGCACAACAGTCGGGGACTCCTCAAAGTGTTCGTTCACGATAGGCAGCTTGCACACCTGAGACTCCTCAACAGAAAAGCCCACGCCTGTGCCACACATCAGAATGTACATACACTCGTCGAACGCACGGGGGCTGTCTACAGGTAGGTACGAGCAGTTGTATCCCACAACGTTGTCTCGTTCCAGTGCTGATCCAGAAGTCATCATAGCCCGCATAGATGGCATGATCTTCAAGTCGAGAACAGCATTTTCCAATTCTTCAGCAAACAATTCGTTAACGTCGTAACCGTGCTCAGTCTTGAGGTGATCACACATAAAGTTCATATAACGACGGACAGTCTCTTCCCATGTCTCTCTACGATTATGTTCTGGGATCCAACGGGCATAGCGCGACTTGTGGATGAATTGCTGGTAAATGGTGGGTAGCTGATTCGACATGTTACTTCTCCTTTATTTCTATCAACTTGGTGAGATACCATTGAGCTTTTTTCAAGTCCTCTACACCGTTCTTGTAGCGGTATCTCCATAGATACTTAATGATATTACCCTGTAGGTAATACTCGAAGCCTTCATCTGTTGCGGCTTCAATAGCAGAAATACACTCGACCCCTGCCTGATTATAGTGTGGCGGGTTGTTCACCACATCTTTTTTACTTCTCACTGTTTGGCTCCAAAGTCAACGCGAATGATGTTGCCATCTGTTTCATAGTCATTCCCAGTCTGTTCTGCAAAGTGCTCACGAGCCTGTATAGCAATAACACCACTGGAGAATACTTGATCGATGTCCGCCTGTAGAAGAGCAAGGATGCCCTCGACTGCGACCTCTCCGGGATGGGGGTTGCCTTCATCATCCAGCAGTCCACCTGTCGTATCAAATACCTTTGCACTAAATCCTTCGGCATTAGGCTTGAGTATAATGTAGTACCTGTCTGGCAGCAAGAAGTTTTTTTCTAACTCAATTTCGTTTTCAATGTCGTCGCTCATTTGAACCATTCCTCTGGTATGCTACCTTCTGCCCACAAGAAACCATGTCTCTCACACCACATAGCGTAGCTGGTTTTACTGTTCTTTCGAATCTTGTTTCTTGCGCGTTGGAACACAAAGCGGATATCGACATCCGGATTCTGTTTCTTGATCAGCAGGTGTTTGCTTCTGTCTGCCGCATCAAACTTGCCTTTTGTCTCAACGTAGAACCCATACTCAGGAAACCAAAAGTCTGGTGTGTAGTTTTTTATCTTAGGTTGAAACGATATTTTCTGTGTCTCGTATTCAAAGTCTCTTCCGTTCTCAGCCAACTTACGTGCAACACGTAACTCAAAATCGGATCTAAATCTGTGTCGTCCTGCCATTACGGTAACTCTATGTTGGGCGGCGAGAAGTTCAACGTTAGGTGCTCTAACCTTTTCAGTGCGTACCCTGCCATCTTTGGGGATGATTTTTCTAAAGAAGTAATCTGAGTTTGAATTTCCCGACTTGGTAGCCATACGACTGCACCACTCCTTAACACAAAGTTTATCTTTTGAAACTGCTCTTCGACAGTCCGCATGTCACGCTCACTGGTCTCTCCCTGCAAGTTGCCAACAAGACCCTCTTGCAGATACTGTTCGATAAGCGTAAGAGGCAAACCCTGTTGGCTGTTACGTAGCTGTATAATGCCAGCATTACCACCCCGCCCCTGTGCCGCCTCAACGTACACAAAGAACGTATTGGGGTTGAGGAACTGCATCGAAGGAGTAAAGTCTGTGTAGTATATGATGTTCATAGTACGACACTTTCTTTAGCTAATTTAGTGTACCACGTCCCCGGCCTACTTTGAGCCCGTGAGGTTGCTTTAGGTGCAAACTTAGCTTTAGGCCAACACTTGCTCTTGTGACCACAGAACGAGCAGGTACGGGGCATAAGCATGTTGCCCGTTGGTTCGCCCTTGTGCATCTCCTTCTCAGGTTGGAACTCCTTGCGGAACGGTTTGTCCGACAGGAGATACTTAGCACGAGCTTTGGCATCCGCAATGTATTGCTTGCGGTCTTGCTCTTGGTCATCCGGCGCGGCACACATAATCCACTCGCCGTTGTTTTTGTTTACAACAATCCAACCGCCAAAAGGCAACCCAGCAGCAGTAGCGTAAAGATACCCCTGCATGATATAGCCAAAGGTGTCTTCCTCTTTGATCTTTTCGTACCCTCCGAAAGAGCCGAATTTATGGTTAAAAGAGTAATCAGACGCTGATTTGATGTCCCAAACTTTTGGCCCTGACCCATCATCAATAATGATATCCAGTGTCCCATTGATCTTAATGTCATCGTCAAGCTCCAGTTCTACTTTCTTTTGCAGGTCTACAATCTCGACCCCAGATAATCTCATGGCTAACACGGCAAGAGATTCGATCATGTCCCCGAATATGAATCTCATAAACGTGGTGTAATCCATCTCTTCTTTGTCACCAGCTATCTCATGCTGTTGTTGACACAGAGGTCTACCCAGACCGGACATGCGTATGCCAGACCTGTCAGACTTTCTGCTGAATTGTTTCTCTATAGAGGCGGCTACAGATTCAACAAACTCCTGAGAAAATTCGGGCGGGAGATTGATCGTCCCCCGCCCTGCACTTTCAAGAGCCGCCTGTATCTTAGGCAGCGTCAGCATCGGCAAGCTCCGCTTCTAACGAAACGTCGAGGCTATCCGTGCTGAGTTTTTGAGCTTCCCGAAACTTTTCAAGAACACCGTCATTGTATCCTTTGATTGTCTCCAAGAACTTTTTAATCAGATCCAAATCGTCTTGTGTCAGATCCTTGAGGTAGTCAGTCTGTGCAAACGTGGGGACCCAGAAGTTCACACTACCTGATTTCATTTTCTTTGTGCCCAGTTGGAACACAGTTTTCTGCATCAGTTTCTTCTGTCGCGTAATGAGGTCAAGAGCCTCACGAACGGGACGGAAGCCTGATTTCTTGAAGTAGGCCACTACGGGTTGATTGTCGAGTTCGAGATCGTTGCCCTCTGCGTCTTTGGCTGTGCCCGACACTGTTGCGTACACAACTTGGTTGCAGACTACTTCACGTGAAAGAAGAAGGCGTGGGTCTGTTGGCTCTAGGTCTTTTTCTTCGTCCTTTGTCAAGCGACCACACTTCTCGCTTCCTGCTGAATCAGGGAACTTATCACCAAGACTTCCGGTCTGAATAGACTGGGAGACAAACACGTTTTCTTCATTGTCCCAGTGACTGTATGTGTACATGCGGCTAAACGGACGCAGTGTCAGCGTCTCTGCAAATACAAAGCGACCATCAAGCATCAGCTTCCAGTGGCCTTTCGGAAGACGGTTTCCGTTGTCGTCTTCGTCTGTATAGTTGATTGACAGGCGAGGCAGTCCGTTACCGGAACCAGTAGCGGGGGCACCGCCCTGTCCTGTGAGAGCCATCAGTGCTGACTCGTCAAGGTTATCTAGATTAAGGTTTTCAAGTGTTGCTAAATCGTTTGTCATCTTTAACTCCTATGACTGTTTAACTTGTCTATTCTAAGGCTCAACAAGCTCTGTGTCAAGCCAATTATCTCCTATTTTTAATTCAATATCGACAGGCATATCATAGTGGATACCGTACCGTCTGTGTGACTCGTCCTTGATAGACAGCATGGCTTCCTCCATCATACTGATTGCCCTACTTTCTTCGCCCGGATAGACATCCATGACGATGCTATCGTGGACGGTGTTGCATATTACACTGTTCATTTTGGACTGTCTTAAAAGTTTACTCAGATGAATAAGAGCGAGGGGTAACAGGTCTCCTGTAGCAAAGCCCTGAACAGGATAGTTACAGATGGCGGTGCGGTTTGTTGCGGTGCCCCACTTCGTCCACTTGGTTCCGGGGAAGTGGTACTGCCTACCGGAGGGCAGGGTTATGTAACCCCTGTCCACAGCCTGACGCTGCATCTCGTCCTGCCAATCAGTCACAGCGGCATACTTGTCCTTGAAGGCGTTGTAGTATCGCTTCTGTGAATCAGTGCCTGTAACGCCACCGTACAGCGGTTTAAAGGTGTGTGCCTTTGCTTCCTGTCGGCTACACCCTATGATCTCTGCAGTGTAGCTGTGAACGTCGGTTCCGGCTTTGACATCGTTATAGATGGACTCGTCGCTGGACAGAAACCCAGCCACACGAAACTCTAGCTGACTATAGTCCCCCTCAAGTATCTTACCGCCTTCCCAGCGGCTTTTAACAACCTTACGAATAACGAACGTAGAGCCTCGTGGCATGTTCTGAAAGTTTGGGTTTCTCGAAGAAAGTCTTCCAGTCGCAGTAACACACTGCATAAACTCAGGATGAATAAAATCATCGTGATCAAGATTGTTGAACATACCGTCCACAAAATTAGAAAGGTAAGTTCGAATAGCAGAGTATCGGATATAAGCTGCCACAAACTCTTTAGCTTCTCCCGACAACTCGTCAAGGCGTTGCTCAAGCGTTTCCTTATCTGTTTTAAATCCACCTGCCGCGACATCAGCAACCCCTCTAGGGCTGATTTTAAATCCCGCAGTTTTTCCAGTATCGACATAGGTCATTCCCTTTCCGTTACACGCCGAACAAATGCGCTTGGCTTTACTGATGCTGCCATCCTTACGAGTAAAGGACACACGCCCTACACCGTCACAGTGCATACACTGAGAGCCAATCGTACGACGTATTACCGTTGTGTTATCGCTCACAGCATGTTTGAACTCGCTCTGCTTCATGCGAGTACGCATCTTCTGTTTCTTGGTTGCGCCTCGTTGCTCAGTACCTAAATTAAATAACGTCTTCCATACCTGCTTGTTGTTCACCTTACGAGAGTAGAACAGAGCAGAACGATCATCAGGGCTATCAAGGTTGATAGGGGTATCGCCCATTGCGGCTTGAGCCATGCTTCGGAGCTTGTGTCGGAGTTCCTCTTGTTCATTTTCAAAATCCTCTTTGAGTTGTATCAGTGCCTGTTTATCTATCTTAATGCCAGCGCGTTCAATGTCACACAGAACGTCTGTCATCTCACAGGACATGAGTAGTGTAGACTGTAAACTAGAGCTCATGGTACATCCTTTCAAGTGTGGTGCCAAAGGCTTCAGCTTGTTTGATAGCAATGCGTTCTGTAACGAGAACATCTTCTTTGCCGTACTCTTCTACAATGTCGTATGGTATCTTGTCAAACGTCACACCGTCATCCAAGTAAGGTTGAACGAGGTCTTTCTTCTTGGAGCCCACTTCATACTTCTCAGCGAGGGCGGCAAGGCTGAGAGGCCAACGCCGGGAACCAGCTAAGATGTACTCCCCCACCATTGTGTCATACAGCTTGCCATCGTAAGACCAACCACACTCACGCAACCACATCAGGTCAAACTTAATGTTGTGACCAATCAACAGGTCACACCACTCAAGTGCAGAACGAATCTGTTCAAACCCACCATTAGTCGGTGTTTCCTTTTCGTGGTGAAAGCAGAGGTAGTCAACGCCTACATCAGTTATGCGTTTGTAGCCAACACTGACCAGAAGATTCTTGAAGAATGGAGAAGGTGTCCAAGAGCCGTTTGGCTTTTTTGTTGTGGTAGTCTCCACGTCAAGAGTCACTATGTTCATTGAGCTCCTCCATGTTCACCCTGTCTACCATGTAGATTTCAACGCCTATCTTTTTCTGATGTGGTTTGGCTATGCGATTTATCAGTGTACCATCCTTGCGATACGATTTTGTTTTCACATCGTAGAAACGTGTCTCTCCGGTCTCTGGATTGACAACCACAAGATCTATCAGGCCGTTACTACTTATGTTGTGAAAGACGTGCCAGCCTTGTTTAATTAGTTGTGCGGCAGCAATCATCTCGCTGAGTGCGCCTCTTGCATGTTTGATATCCATTAGTAGTAGAACCCCCTGTGAATGTCTATGTTTGCGTTTATCATACCGTGATATCCATTAATTTTGTTTTTGGATACGAAAAGATATCTCATATAGTTATCGGCATCAACGTCGCCAGTCTTTCCTATGCCAATAATTACGTCAGCTTCACCAGCTTTACCAGTCCTACTCCCATCCATCATGGAGTAATCAATACTCATGCGATTATGTGCCTCATAACTTGCTTGTGATACAGCCCAGAACAAAAGATCGTTGCGCTTGGCTATCTCTCGTGCCTTGATGTATATCTCTTTTAGACGTTCATCACTACGACCAAAGTCTCCGCTTACACGAAATTTGTCAAGCTGGTCAGCGAACACAATGTCAGGTTCAGCTAGTTTGCAATATTGATCAAGCTCCTCGACAGATGTACCTACTGAATCCACAAGGGTAAAATATGGCTTGATTTCCTTTATATACTTTTCGTGAATGATAGTCTTATCATCAATCATCTCCTGCTTTGTCGCTTTGTAATAGCTTTGAATAATACGTAGCTTTATCTTAGAGGCTTTATCTTCGTTCGCCCAATACACAACCTTGTGTTTATTCTTAATGTATGAAGCACACAGATGAGCACAGAAAGTTGTCTTCCCTGTTTCTGGTCTAGCGAATATAATACCTAGATTACCACGAGACATCCCCGGAAGGTTGTCTTTGATTATGTTGAGGTCGAATGGGAAGTCCACACCCTCCTCTTCACGTTCAATTAGTTCTAAGAAATCTTCTTCAACTATTGTGTAGGTTTCACTGCCTTTGATGCTGTGTTCCGACACTCTGTCTAATATACTTTTGATTGGCGCAAAGTCAGTCGAGTCACCAGTATATATATCGATGGCCCGTTCACCAATGATACGTGCTTGGTCTCTTGCCCAGAAATCTTCTACAATCTTACGGTGCAGATCAACGTTCTGTTCCTCTGACGGGTCACGCATCCTGTTGAATATGTCAGCCAAGTCCTCCCGACTTGACTTCGTTAGTGCAGGGTTAGATGTCAGCAACATCGAATGAACTTCCCCTGCGGTAAGGTTCGTGGTTGCAACGTCGTGACAGTTTAGAATCGTTCTAAATACTGTCTTGGACAAACCCTCGAACATGTCCTCTGACAATATGTGCTTCACACCGGAGTAGAAGTCGCGGTGCAAAATGAATTGCAGAATATGTTGTTCAATCGGTTTTTCTTCTGATGAACTCATTCAGTTTTTCCTTTTCCATGTTTTTCAAATCATCTTCAAGAATAAGCATCCGGACATTCAGGTGAGGTTTGAGTGTCTGGACAGTTTTCAAGCCTAGCTTGGTTGCGTCCTTATCTAACGCAACGTACACGGTGTCGAACTTTTTGAGTTGGACTATGTGTTCTTTGAGCAGAGACGTGCCCAGCATAGCAACGCCAGTCATCACGTGACTAACACACGAGGCTGAAGCACAGTCCTCAACGAGCACTGCACTGGGAGCGTCTCCTGCGGTGAATAGTTGTTTTGAGTTGCCGTATCTGTACCACTTCGGTTTGGCTCCTGCAAGGGTTCGACCTACAGCATCCACCGTCTTGGCACCTTCTCGAATCAAGAACACCGCACGGTTCAATCTCTGATCATACATGAGACGAACGGTGCGGTGCGAATAGGCATCGAACACATTGACATCTTTCATGTAACGCATAGCTGCATCACTTCGGGAGATGTCCACAAATGTGTCTGGAATTTGAAATGAATTCAAAGGCTTGTCTGGTTCTTCGTAACGGTTACGAGTACGCAGAGGTGGAGGGTCGGCAGAGAGCCGAACCCGGAGCCGACCCTTCACAGAACAATCAGCGTGAAAGCATTTGAATATGATATTCATCCCGTCATTGAAGGCGGCAAATGAATTCTTGTGTCCGCAGGATGGACAATCGGAGCGGTAACGTGTACCACCCTGAATGTTCAAGGACTCAATGTAGTCGTGTATCATGCTCATAACCACGAGCATACGAGCAAATGAATTTGGTGTCAAACGATTTTTTTTCTTGACAGCCTCTAGCGACCTATGGTTATACTCCCGTAGGGTTCCCCAATGGGATTACCCTGTTATGTAAAATAACCGTTAGCTTACCTATAGGGATACCTTATGAAGGAAAGAGAGAAAAGAAAACTGTCAACCTATCATGGTCGTCTGTTTGCTGATAAAGAACAGGCAGAGCATTGGCTCGACAGGATGCGTACAAAACTAGGAGGAGACTACACCTATGAATGTAAATGGCACAAAGGACACGAACTCTGGCACGGGGTTCTATATCGAGAGCAGGAACTCAGATGAATTACTTGTCTGCTTACACAAGGCTCGTGAAGAGACTAGGAACAAGGCGATTGATCTAGAGTGGCAGGGTCTACCTGCTGATCATTTGTGGAAAACAGTTAGAAGTATGACCGAACGAATTGAAAATGGCGAACAGTATGAGGTGTTGTTTTGATAACTGAAGCATTGATGTGTATGGCAATGAACATCTACCATGAAGCGCGAAATGAATCCACGATTGGTAAGATGGCAGTTGCCCAAGTTGTAATGAACAGAATGGATGATGAACGTTTCCCAGATACAGTCTGTGGCGTTGTCTATCAGGGTGAACACACGGCATCTGGGCACCCCAAACGAAACCAATGTCAGTTCAGTTGGTACTGTGATGGGCTACCGGACAATCCGAAAAATGAATCTGCGTTTCAGGAGTCATACGAAATCGGCAAGTTCGTAGCCGAAGGATGGATGGCTGGTAACTTTGATGGGGCAACCCACTACCATGCCACCTACGTCAATCCGTCATGGTCTAGGGTGTTCACTCATGCGGTCACAATCGATGGTCACGTGTTCTACAGGTGGGAATGAATCTATGATGAAGCTGCCGAATGAATTCGATAGCGCGGTGCTGGGTGTCAGCTACCGGATAGGCTGGGAGGACTGCATCGTCTATGATGTGAATGAAATCCTAACCATCCTGATGGAGGACATGTCGTCCGATGATGCGCTCGAACATTTCATGTACAACATAGCCGGGTCTTACGTAGGAGAAACGACCCCAATCTTCTTGTGGGAAAGAACCATGAAAGAGATAGAGGAAGATGCAGAATGAACGTGAACTTGGGAGATAGTCCCTGTAAGAAACAGTGCAGAGTTGATTGGGACTACGAGGCGTGTTCGACATGCGGCAGAACTTTATCTGATCTAACGAACTGGAGCAAAATGAATTTGCTTGAACGTGTCCTTGCCAACGCAAAAGCACTCCGTATACTGAGGCGGATGGAGAAAATTAATGGTAGATGAATCCAGAATAAAACGAATTAAGGCACGTGTGAAATATTTGTACAACCTGATTGAAGAGATGGAGAGCGAAATTGAGCAAGAAAAAAAATCAAATGAATCCTGTAGCCAAGAGCCTGTCGGAGAAGCAGAACAGACCGAAGACGATACCAGACAAGAGGCGGGAGAGTTACGACAGGTACATCGCTCGGAAGTTAAGAGAAAACTGGCGAAACTTAGACGCAAGAAAAAAAGATATTGACGACTAAGCCCAACTCGTGCCATACCGTTTTTGTCGTTGTTTTTAACACAGGAGTAAACGATGTATTACGCAGAAATAATCCCTACGGGTGAGAAGTTGAGGGTGCTATCAGAAACACATGACCCGACCCGTTTAGTTGTCCGGCGAATGTTCAAGACGATTACAGAGGCCAAAGAGTCCGTCACAAAAAGATTGCTCGAACACCCCCAAGACGTTCACGAAGTTGTGATTCTCAAACACCGTGAAACAAAAGCCAATAAGATTCATGGCTATTATGATTGGACGGGTGAGAAACTGAAACTCAATAGGGGCATCGACCCTTTCGTGCATAACGTTCTGTATGGGAGAATGTGATGGTCTATTCTGATATCTGGAGAGAAGACTTAAGTGACAAAGACAACTCTTTTGTTTTGGCACTTGCTCATTTTGTCTATGAAACACCTCCTATAGGTGTACATACATGGGACGAGGACAAGATTGAAAATTGGGCTGAGAACCACGCTTGGCAACCTTTTGAGTATTGGAGTGGTAAAGACATCGTAGAACAGGTGCGTATTTTAGCCAGAGATTTTCAAGCCGTTGCAGATTCAAGAAAGGTTCATAATGAGCAAGCGTGATTACAAAGAGGTAGAACTCCTCAAGCACAAACTGACCAACCGCGCTGGTGGTAGGTTTTTCAGTATAACTTTTGTCAAGGCAGATGGCTCGACCCGTAAGATGGTCTGCCGCTTGGGTGTGAAGCAACACGCCGGAGGTAAGTCATCTGACCAGTTTAACTACAGCCTGTTGACTGTGTACGATGTGCAGAAGCGTGGCTTCCGGAACATCAACCTTGAGACTGTCCAACAATACACCGTGTCCGGTCAGACCTTTGAGCAGAAGTGGGTGCAGTAACGATGAAAAAGTACAAACCAGTATCTGTAACAATCCGTGCTCACTACACGTTGCACATGGAGCCGGAAGACATGGCACAACTAGACGATGGCACACCAATCACAGATTTTGATGGTTGGAACGATGAACTCGTCCAAGTTGAAATCTACGACATCACACCGGAGGAATAGAGATGAAAAAGTACAAGGTATCTTACGAACCTAGTGAAGCTGTTTACGAATACATAGTTGAAGCTGACGATGAATTCAAAGCCGAAGACGAGGCGTATGAAATGCTACAAGAAGCAATCGGATGGGACGGGGCGAAAGACTGGTGTTTCGTTAGTGCCGAAGAAATAGACGAGGAACAAAATGAACCACTATGAAAAGGGAATTGAATTTGGCATACATCCCCGATGGGACAAGAGGGTTAACGTCTGGTGCCAAATGAAATCCACCTCGCTTGGTATTGAACCGGAGCGCGGCGAACTAAATGAATTTCCTGTACAGACAATTATCGGCGTGTTCGATGATCAATGGGGCGCAATGAATTTCTGCTCACGTCTGGCAAATGAATTTAGAAATGAATTCCGTCGTCATCTCTTTATTGACACGGTGCCCAAATGAATTTAGTCTTATTCCTAATTGTTCTGGCGCGTAATTTTTTGATGCCAAGAAAGACAAACTAGTCGGAGTTTTTCCCTCCTTTCTCCTCCGGCAAGTGCCCCGCTCGGTTCTCCCACTGGGCGGGGTTTTCTTTTTTGTTTGACGCAAAATGAATAATCGGGTACGCCTTGCACATTGAAAGAGAGGAACCTATGGAATTAACTGGTACACGTTTTGAGAAAGCCCGACGCGACTTGTCGGCTTATCCCTATTCATTATTAAAACACCCCAAGCCTAAAAATAAACTGGGGCGCAAAGTAACAAAGGGTGAGTTTGCCGGATACCGTGTCTATTCCCTAACACTGGAAGAACGCGCCACATGCCCGACGACGTGCGAACGCTGGGGGGACTGCTACGGGAATAACATGCCATTTGCCCACCGCTTGCAGCATGGCGCGGAATTGGAGCGCAGACTGCCGGATGAGATAGCCGCACTATGCGCCAAGTATCCGGACGGGGTACTTATCCGGCTTCACGTGCTGGGTGATTTTTATTCGCCGGAATATGTGCAACTTTGGGGCGAGTTATTGGCAACGCATCCAAACCTTGCAATCTGGGGGTACACGCACCGCACCGATCCGGCTTGTGATATCCATAAGGCCATTGTGCGAACCAAAATGAATTTTGGCGTACGCTTTTTTATTCGATGGTCTGACGTGCCCAACGTGCCGGATAGTGCCAGCCATGAAACAATCGCCGCGCCGGACGCTATCACTTGTCCGGAGCAAATCGGCAAGACAAAAAATTGCGCCGCTTGCGGTCTGTGCTGGAACGCCGCCGCCGAAAAAATCCGGTTTATTCATCATTAATAACTTGCGCCCGATACCAAATCAGCGCACAAGTTTGTTTGTCGTTAATTTTTGAGAAAGGTTAAAACGATGACTATTCAAGTATTCGAACATAAGGACTTGAGCAATCTCGACGCTTTTGTCGGGTGCCGAACATTCAAGGCACCGATCCACACAACACGGGGCGAACTGGTGCCGGATTATTACGCATTGGTAAATGAGAACGGCGAACCATTGCCAGCCCGCCCGGTCTCTAAAAGCTACAAGCTAGTGAGCCATCTTGAGATGTTCCGGCAACAGGCCGAACAACTGGCGGATAGCTCTTTGCCGACTGCCAATGTGTCGGTTAAAGATACCGTGCTCGACGGGGGGCTTCGCGCAACCCGTGAGGTACATTTTGACGACGTGCGGCTGGATATGCCCTGCGGTCGTCTTACTGACCCGATGGTCGCCCGCATGGACACAATTAACAGCGTGGACATGTCGTGGGCTTTTCAAGCCTTCGCGGGGGCATACCGTAGCTACTGCCGCAATACTCAGGTATTCGGCGGCGAGAAGGTCTATCACGCCAAGCGCAAACATACCCGCAATCTGTCGCCGGAAAGCATAACGGCCAATAGCATTGTTGGGCTGGACACGTTCCATAATAACCGCGATTATTTTAACCGCATGAGGACGGTTGATTTAAGGCCGGACGAATGGCGGGAAATCATGGAACAAACCCTATGCCATAAGCAGGGGCGGGGTGCTGCCGAAACTACCGACAAAGCGGCGAAGGTTAACGTCGCATTGCTGGGTCAGATGATGACCCGCTACGACCAAGAAAGCGCAGATTTGGGGTCGAACATGTGGGCGGGGTACAATGCCCTCACCGCATGGTCTACACATGTGGACAAGGACGCAAACTGGCTGGATGAAGACGGGAACGAGAAAAGCCGCAAAGCCAGAACCACTGACCCCAACAGGGTGCCGCATGTTCAGATGCAACGCCAGAACCGTGTTCGTGACGTGCTTAACAGCACGGCATGGGCGCAGAAATTGGCGGCATAATCGTGGGGGATTTGCTTGCGATTATTTACCGAATATTGCTATGTTTCATTGCCCTTGTTATTCTGGGCGCGTTAATCAACTAGAAAGGAACTAACGCCATGACACAATTCAAACTTAACCAACCAGCACCGGAACGCTTCGCGTCGGACGTGCTGGACAACCGCGACGAAGTAATCGAAACCCGCAAGGCGGTAATCCGTACGCTGGGCTATACTCAGGTACAGCTTGCCGACGCAACGGGGTGCGGTGCGGTAACAATCAATAGCTGGCTGAACAACAGCAAGAGCACACGCAACGGGGTGCGGGTACGTATCGCCAATGCTCTGTTGCTCCGGTATATTGAGAAGTACCAACCAACGGCATTGGACACTTTGCCGCCATTTCGCAACTTGTAAGGGGGGGCACGTTATGACTGTTAACAAGATGGACAGCGTAGGTAATGTTCAACCTATCGAGACGCGCAACGCTTGGGGCTATCCCGAACGGGACACGCTCCGGCTTAACGCCAATCAGACCCAATCGCTCCGGCGGGTCATTGCCCACTATATGCCAAGCGAAACTATACACTGGGAAGAAAACGGCGAACCAGCCGACCACGTTTATTCTGACTTGGTGGTGTTGCGCTGGGCAATTCGTGAGCATGATAACGTGGGCACAATGGGGGCAGACAATGAGTGATATCTATCTAAACGCTAAAGCGGCGGGGGTACTGGTCGAGGTTCTGGAATTCATCATCGATGACACTTACCAGACGCCGAAACTCACCCCAACAGCCGCCAGACTATCCGCACAGTACTTGCGCGGCGAACTGGACGAAACCAAGCAGGACGAGTACCGCATAAAACTTGCGGGTGCTCACTCCCTGCTGGAAGCATTGCGAGCGGTGCCTGTTGGTCACGACGCGCTTGCGCCTGTGTCAAATCTTGACGACTACAGGGGGGCTGACCATGATTAGCATCGCCGGACT
>Ga0181404_1000081_pt1 | contig 26230 bp, 31 predicted proteins | sample 27SPOviralmetaG_FD_130133 | JGI IMG/M metagenome (GOLD analysis project Ga0181404, IMG submission 130133) | Marine viral communities from the oligotrophic San Pedro Time Series (SPOT) site, San Pedro Channel, CA, USA - 27 SPOT_SRF_2011-10-25 | ecosystem: Environmental > Aquatic > Marine > Strait... | reverse complement strand
TTATCTCTAAACACACCCATCAAATAATTGGTAAGTTGATTTACAGTCAATTCTTCAGCATTATCTTCTTTCAAAGGTCCTTCAGCTTGGTTAAGTCCGGATCCATAAACGCATGCATGCAACACTTCATGCAGCAAAGTATTGCTGCGCTCTTGGCCACACAAGTCATGCTGTATCTGAATAAGCCCTTCTCTAGCTTTATAGTGTCCGTAACAATCTGTAAGATTATCTGTCTTAAAATCTGGTGCAATCCATTCAATTTTTAGATCTCTATAACCTACCTTGACCGCTTCCGGGAACCCTTTAGGAGTATCAACTTTCTTTGGTTTCGTTTTCGTGACTTTCATATCGAATACTATAGTGTATATTTCGACTACTTTCTAGAATATTTTTTGGTTTTTTAATTGTTATGCGTAAAATGTCACTATGTAGTTACTACATTGTCTACATAGTTACTACATTTTACACTATCTATATTATTGATATTATTATATTTTATACTTTTGTAGTAAGTGTAGTAGGTGTAGAAGGGTCTACTCAGTAAAAAAATATTTTTTATAACTACTCAAGATATCCCTTATACGTTGTCCGTTAACCGTTGTCAATTGTCCCTTGAACCTTGTTCCTTAACCTTCGATAAAAGTCACTTGATACCGATATACGCTCCATTTTCCGCTCATTTTCGGCCTCTAATTTTCGAACGGTGCTCTTTACCGACTCTTTAGCGCCCATATCACGCTCTGTAGTAGCCTCAATCCACCGTATATCGCCTGCTGTCAATGGTTTGTAGGCCATCAATCGTCTAATCCATAGTAATACCACAGGTCACTAACCTGGTCGCGCAGTATCTGTATCTCAGATGAGCACCAATTAACGTCAAGATATCTGTATTGATTGATTGACATAGATGTCAGTAGCACCATGATTGCGAATAAGAATAATGTTTTCATTGTTTCTTCCTCAGTTTTGCGTTGGTACTCTTATAATAACCATTTGAACACTTATCGGAACAATATTTTTTCGATTTCTGCCAACGGGTTATAGTGAACTCACCATCACACCTCATACATTTTCGTGTATCTATGATCATCTTTCTGTCTTTCTTCCGTGAGTAGGCGGACACCACCACGTTTTTTAAAGAGGTCTGTCCTCTATAGCCCGCACTTAGGTCTACTCACATTTTTTCAGCTTTTGTGGTGGGACTACTCTCGACACCCACATGTTTCACAAGTTAATGAAAGTTATCAAAAATTGCTACTTCAACTAACTAAGCATGCCTCAGACATTTGTCCATACTTCCGCTTCGTCATACGTTACAACTTAACTAAATCGTTGTTCCGTCACACAACATAATAAGTAATTAATTTATTATGTGCTGTTACTATCCTATATAATGCTATTGTTTGAGTTTGTCAAGTGCTTTTTTGTAAAAAATTTGTATATTTTTTTTGTTGTTTAACAGTTAAAGGAATTGAACTTTTCCTTTTTCTATAAATATGCGCCAACGATAGTTTTACTTTAGCTATTTTGCGTTCCACTCGCATAAAGGGTAACATGTCTTGATATAATACTTGTGCTCTAGTGCCGCTTAAACGCAAATTAAATAAATCTTTTCGCTTAACTAAACGTCTATCTCTAGCATTTTTTTTACCTACAAAGCCAAAAGATCTTTTTATCCGACTTAGTTTACTTGTTTTGAAACCCATTACCGTTAAACGATGTTGAATGTATTGCATAATACTTTCGTTAGTGTTTACTACTCGAAAATCTACCTTCGGTGGACTTTTATATTTATATTTTTCGCCTTTAGCATTTACTCTATCCTGTTCGCACGTATTAAACATAAACGTTCCCTCGGCTTCAGAATAACCGGTAAACCACGCCATGAATTCTTTGTCGGTGTGCTTCATATAAGTAGGAATTGTGTATGCCCCAAACGAAGTTAAAAATTTATTAGCTTGATTAGTTTTTTCAATTAAATAAGGATGTATTTTTTCACAGATATAATGCGCCCGTAGTCCAGATACGGTTGTTACGTACATAGTTTTACAATTATAACCGTGTTCTCTTTTATCTTTTGCGACTTTTCTTAAAGAAGTATAAAACAAATCAGCAAACCACTCGACTATTTCTCTGTCTATAAGTTTGATCCCTATCTTTCTGTCGGTACCACCCTTTTTCCTTTCAAGAGTTGAAATAAACCCATCGCCATCTATCCACCCCGCAATGTAAGCCCAAGTAAAATTAGACACCTTTTCTAATTCTGCAAAAACTTTTATATCATTTTTTTTTGTTGATCGTAGTCCTTGTTTTATAATCATTTTCTTTTTCCTTGACCACGATATTTTTTAAAGTTGCGTCGTTTGTGTTTATTCTTAGGACGCGAGCGTATGCTGTTGCCAATACTCGTGCGTTTCTTTGGTCCACGAGCGTGTTCAAAATGTGCTTTAGCTTTCCTCATTGTCTATTCCCATCACACCACCTAGACGAGCAAAAAATGCTTCGCTCTCCAGGTTTCTTTCTTTGGCTTTCATTGTCCGTTGTTCGTTGAGCCTTAACAAATGTCCTTTAAATATTCGTCTAATATCATCGGGCAAGTAGTCACGATCTAAAAACAATTCGATCTTTCTCATTCTAGTATACAACGGTATCATATTACAGCTCCTGGATTACAATTATCAAACGATACTTTTCTTTAGAACCTATAATAGTATTAGGTACAAGATCAATTTTCTTTATATCAAATGACGTGTTAGGATTAGAACCAAACCCCATCGGTACAGCAAGAGACACTCTGGCGTTTGCGCCCTCTGGACTTGCACAAAATTTTTCTAACCTCGCTACTAGTTCTTTAGTTGTCCACTTAACCATCTATTTCTCCTGATCATAAAAATCTTCATTACGTTCTTCAAACTGCAACCAAAACACAAGCAGATATCGATCACCTTTTTTAACCGGTAGACCTCTGTGAAGGTGCGTAAAACTAGGAAAAATCAATGCATTGCCCGTTGGCAATGGTTCAACAATTCCTCGTTTAAAAAATTCAGTTCCCCCACCTTCGTAGTCGCCGGTGTTCAATGGCACGACAACACTTATGTCAGACAGAGCGTCATGGTGCCATGCAGTTTGTACAATTTTACGAGGGTTGTAGTTTGCAAGTTGTATACCACCACCTGCAACTTGACGATTCCAAATAGTTTCAAACACTACATTCATTTTTGATAATACAATTTTCATTAATGATATGTACAAGTCTTTAGCGTGATGTTGTAAAACAAATTCATTAATTCTATGTTGAGGCATTTCCTCTTCGTTAGGAGTAAACCCAATTAACTTTTCCATATTACCAATTTCATCAACCAACATTGTACAAAATTCTTTTGAAAACATTGGCATGGTATAAACTTCTTTTATGGGTTCTTTAATTAGTTTACTAAGTTCTGTTTCTTCTGGATCTTCAAACCCTTCTCTTTTTTCAAATCTATCAATGGCGGGAATAGAATCAGTAATAGTTTTAGCTATTTCTTTTTCTAGAAACCAATCGCCGGCCATAAGTAACGCCAGGTTTTTGTAAATGTAAGGTCTTTTTTCTTCCTCAGTTATAGTTTTTGAATCGTATGTGCTGAATGTTCTCATTGATTAAAATATGCCTCACAACGTTTCAACCATTTGTATTTGTAGTCATCAAGTTTATCACCATTCAATGTAAACATTTGCAGCGTCATACCTCGCGACGCCATTAGTATAACCCCTGCTTCCATTTTTGTTTTGTACAACGCGTCATGAGCCATGATATAAGCCGCAAGCTGTATGAAATAGTCTTCAATCCATTCATCTTTTTTAGGTTTGTTAGTTTGTTTAAAATCAATAACTGCTGGCTGTTCGCGCCAAACTCCTGTACAATCGGCCGTGCCACCATAGAATGTGGGGTAGAAAAGGGGGATTTCGGTGCCCCAATATTCATCCATTGATGGCAAGGCATTCCTAACGATTAGTTGTGCCATTCGCTTGGCTATGATACCAATGTTTGTTTGGTCGTCATAGCCGAGCCCTTTTATATGACACTCGAGGAATTTATGCATAGCTGTACCTACCGACGCCGCTTGACTTTTAATGGCTTCCGCTTGCGTCTCGCCAACTCGCTCTTTCCACCTAAGTAAACCTTCTTTATCTTTTTTACTTTTGGTGGTGGAGATAATAGTCGTAACAGACGGAAGAAATTTTCCTTCGCCTTCGTAATGACGTTTGCCATTAATTGTTTTACGTTTAACATCCCCGTAAGAATATTTTTCTGTAATTAACGACTTCGGTTCGTTATTTTTTTGCATGACCATTCAGCTTTAGTTTCTTAACTTTTTCCTTAGCTAAATGTTCAACAAGCTTTGCCAATGAAAAGGACACCCCTAAATCTTCTGACAATCTTTCTTTTATTAAATTAAGTTCTTTGTACGCTGTTTTCGACAGAGAAACAGACGAGTATTTCGTGATGTCTGGCATCATTACCTTCTTTCTTTTTTATTTATATAGCGATTTCTCGACCGGTCTCTTGGACAAAAGATACCTTAAGACTATTAATCGTTCTGTGAAGTTCTTCAACCTGTTGTTTCAACATTTTGTTTTCTTCGTGTAAACGAACTGCCTCAAAATCGTTGCCTACTGTGTAGGGCACCCAATTATCTTCCATATAGATTCCTCCATATTCTATTATAATCTACCACAACATATAGTAATATACTATTGACTGTCAACAAAATATTGTTATTATGTAAAATAAATAAACAGAAAGAAAGACTTAACATGACTCATATAATTACTAAATATGATATTTTTTGCGCAAAACATCATTATAAAAGAGCTATGCGCCCATATATTTTTGATAAATTAAAACCTTGTCAAAAAAAATCAGTGATTAATTTAAAAAATAAATGGGAAAACTACAACGAATGGGAGAAAGAGAACGGTAAACATGAGTAGAACAGAATTAGATAACCGTCGTCCGGCGTACGCTTTCCAAATAACGGATAGTGGAGGAACACCTTACAGGCTTGCTGTTTCGTTTCAAGATGAGAAAGTCAAAGAGATATGGATAAGTGGTGGAGGAAAAGTTGGTACAGAAAAGTTTGATATACTAACTGAGTTTGGAAGATTAGTTTCTGTCGCATTACAACACGGTGTACCTTTTGAAGAACTACAATCTTGTGCTACTTATCACAGTGACGGTAGACCGTCGACCATTGTCGGTGAAGTATTTAACGCTATCGAGTTTAAAGATTAGTTTTCTTCAGGATCAAAATCAAATTGTATATCTAGATCTAAATCAGCATCAGATTCAAATATGATTTCGCTGTCTTCCATTGCTTTAGCAACCGGCAAAGGAATGTAAATTAATTTACCGTTTTTATATTGTTTGAATTTCTGATAACAAAGTTTGCAAAAGAAAGTGTCGTCTATTACTTTCTTCATGCTTGTTAAATTACCACATCCTGGACACAGGCATACATTAATAACATTTTTATCAGTCATTTTGCCTCTCCCCAGTTCTTTACAATAGCATAGTCGACTTTGCTTGGTACATGTAGATCAACACACGTTTCCATTTTATTTTTTATATTAAGTGCCTCGCTTTTGTTTTCAACAGATATGTTTAATTCGTCATGCACTTGTATATGAGGTATGATACCATCCTGTTCATATAAGTCCACCATTGCTTTCTTTGTTTGATCGGCTGCAGACCCTTGAATTAACTTGTTCATTGCCTTGTACGTTCCTGCGCGCTTGTAATTGCCATGACCTAAAGCACCAATTGCTTCTTCTTTTGTTTTGTAAAAACCTTTCTTGCCAAACTCTCTTGGTTCATAAAAAGGAAAACGACAATGTCTACCTAATAAAGTTTTGATCTCTCCCCTGGCTGAAGCTTTGTCCATAACATTGTATGTTAATTGTTTTACAAAAGGAACTTTACTTTGATATGTGTTTATTATTTCTTCGGCCTCTGCACTCTCGATACCAAGTTCATTCATCAATTTGTTTTTACCCATACCGTAAAAGAGGCCAAGGTTTATTGTCTTAGCCTGTCCGCGAGGAATCTGTGCAATATCTGCAACCATCTGATGAAAGTCAGCGTCACCTTCACGATAACCACTTATAATTGAATGCACATCTAAGTTGTCACAAAAAGCATAATGAACAACCAGTCTTGGTTCTTGTTGTGAATAATCAAACATGCCCCACTGCTTACCTTCTTCAGGTATAAACAAACTACGAATTAACTTTTTTATATCTTCGTTACGTGCAGGAATTTGTTGTAGGTTAGGATTACTATAACTGAATCTACCTGTTACTGTACCACCATCGTCACTTCTCATCTGATGTATCTCAGAATGAATACGTCCTTTGTGTTGGTGTCTTAAAATAGTTTCTATAAATGTTGTGTTGGCCTTGTTCATCTCTCTTGCTTCCACAATCTTTTGAGCTATCTCGTGTTCATTACTAGATAAAAAATTCTTTGTAAAACTTGGTGCACCACTTTTAGGTGTTCTAGGATAAGGTATATTCAAATGATCAAAAGCTTTTGCAATAGAAGCTGCGGCCCATATCTCTATGTCCCTACCGCATATCTTTTTTATTTCCTGCATTAATTCTTTTTCTCTTTTTGATAATAATTTTTTAGCGACTTCTGCTTGCTCCAAATCCACACGTACACCATTTGCTCTCATATCAATTAAACAAGGTTGTAATCTTGTTTCTAGATCGTAAATATCGTGTAGGTTCTGTTCGTCTATTTCTTTTTTGTTAAACACATACAGATCATACGTTAGCCGTGCGTCGTATTCCGCATACTCACCTACATGCATTGATGGTAACTTGTACATCTCTTTCTTTGGATCAACACCAAACTCTTTTGCTGCTTTATATAATAAATCTTCGTTCTTTGTTTCACCTAGTTTTTCTTTTGCCAAACTGTTTAACGTAAATGAGTATCTATTCTCATCTATCAATGCACTTGAGATCATCGTGTCATGTACTTTACCGTTGACCGTTATCCCTAGACTTCTTAACCATCCTAAATCGTACGACGCATTATGAAAAATTTTATCACAATCAAGTTTTGCTACACTCTTAAACCAGTCTAACACCTTCTTTTTATTGAGGTTTCCGCCTCCATGAGCTATTGGATAATACCCCTGCCAATCAGCAGTTGCTACAGCTATACCGGTTACATAACCATCACCCGTTGCCCAACCAGAACCGTGAGTTGTTAAATTTCTATCACACGTTTCTAAGTCAATCGCGATTAATTTTTCATTAGACAAGTCAGGATAATAATCTTTCGGTGTCCATTCAGTTGGTGCGTTGTATACAAACTTATTCATATTCTTCTTTCAGTTTGTTAATGTACCATATTGCTTTGTCCAAGTCTTCTATAACTTTCCCTTTATGTTGATGTCTCCATAAATATTTTATAGCGTTACCTTGTAAATAAAATTTAAAACTATCTCCAAGTGCAGACTTAATCGCATCAATACATTCTATATCCCCTTGTTTGTAGTGTGGTGGATGATTTACATTGTCAGTCATTATTTTTTCTTTCTACATTTACATGATAAACTATTACTACAGCCGTACAATTTGGACACGATAAGTTTGTTACAACCATGTGTTCTTCTTCTTCGTTATCTTCCCACTCAGTGTCGTGGTCACCGCCCCATATCAATTCGTGATCACAACTCCAACATTTCATAACGCAAACCTAAAGTGCATATTTGTTTGCGGTAATAATACATGCAGTTCGTCCTTTGCTCTTGTAGCGCCAACATAAAATACTCTTTGTTCATCGTCGGAGTCTTTCTGGTACGCGTTGTATGTTTTTAAATTCATATCTGTCGCAAGTAATACATTATCAGATTCGCCACCTTTTGCACCATGAATTGTAGATATTTTTATGCGAGGTTTCTTAGTTATATCTTCTTCTCCAAGACCAAGACGTAAAAGATATGCTCTATCTTTAAGATTAATTTTGTCTAATGCTTGATGCCATTCACCAACACTGAAAGGACCTAGTAATACTTTCAAAGTATCCATATCGTATAAATGACTATCATTCATTATATCTATTTTATCATTCGTTCCTTCTGCGACTTTCTTATAATAAAATATTTTCTTAATTGTTTTTTTGTCTACTGGATTACCTTCAACTAATTCGTTCCAACCTATAACTGCTTCAAACATTCTTTGAGGTATAGGTCTTACATTCTTTTTATATTCTTGTTTCTCATACCATAAACCTTGGTTACGGCAGGCCTCCTCTAGTTTACTTAATATAAATTTATCTCTTCCAAGTATTAACCAGTTGCCAATAGAAAGATCAACACTTTCAATGGTTTGGTGATACTTTAGTAAACCCTCTTCTTCTCTTGGTTCCCATTCTTTTTCAATTCTGTTTTTAGTTATACTAATTATACCATCAGCAAATTCCTGTATTTGTTTTTTAACTCTATAGGATTGAGGAAGTGTTATTTCTGTAGCAGGATATTCTATAAATCTTTCAACGTCTGCGCCCAACCATCTGTAGATTGCTTGATCGTCATCACCTGCGAGATAAAGTTTACCTGCTGTTGATGCAAAATGTTCTACCATAGACCATTGCAAAGGAGTCAAGTCTTGCGCTTCGTCTATAAAAACTACATCAAGTTGAGGTAATAAGTTTTCATTAACTGCCTCGTAACACATATCAGAATAATCAATGTAACCGTTGACCTCTTTGTATTGATCGTATGCTTGAGAAAAATATTCTAAGAACTTCCATTCCACAACAGATGAGTCAACATACTTTTTGTAATGCTCTTGTAGTGGTATACCTCTTGCTCTAGCTAGGTTGTGATGAGTTAAGTATATATTGTCAGATAAACCTGTTTCTTTATCTACAGAAAGTTTTGCTTTCAACCCTATCTTATCGCCAAAAGATTTGTACTGCACTTTACCCATGACAGCACGTCCTTCTAAATTTATAGAATGATAACCACAAGAATGTAACGTAGAAAACCATTTGAAACTTTTTGCTTCAAGATCAAACTTTTCCATGGCTCTGTCTCTTGCTTCGTGTGCTGCTTTTCTAGTAAAAGAAAAATAACCTATCTTATCAATGTCATTTTTCTCCATCTCTTCTTCCACATAATTTAAAAGAGTTGTGGTCTTGCCTGTTCCTGGAGGCCCTAATAGTTTAATAACTTCAGCCATTACGCCTCATACTCTTTCTTGTCTTTCATGTCGGGTATAACTGTTTCAATGTCCTCCATCTCGTCAACAAATTCTGGAATGGTCCACACCTTTATAATTTTATCTTTGTCCCCAAAAGAATTCATTCGTAAACTTATCTTCTCACCTTTTACTTTATCTTTTAAAACAAAAGTTATCTTAGTCCTGTTGAATGCATTGAACTTTTTCTTTTGCAAAAAGTCTTCCAAATCTTTTAGTAAAAAATGATGTTTACGATTAGTATTAGCTTCTCTATTTAACCATGGTTTACCTAAACTAATTTCTTCTTTAGTTTCTGCCGCACCTTTGTTTGTGCACCATTCTTTTAGATAGTCTATAAATATCTCCGTATTACTCGTGCCTGTTATACCAGGGCTATCGGTTGATTCACCGAGTAACGCATTGATTTTCTCTGCCCAACGTGGAGCAGGTATGGTTCCTGGCATAATCTTTAACTGTTCAATACACGCTTTTTGAAAACGTGTTTGTAATTGAAGATCATCCGTTGTAAGCTCTAAGGTTGTGCCTCCATCTAAAGTCATAAACCATATAGGAGGTTCCACTCCAAATCGTTCTAGACCGGCAGGAGTAATCTCAAGATCAACTTTACCTTTACCATATTTACGTTTGTAACATTCTTTCTTATTGCAGTTAGATGCTAGAGGTTCTTTGCTACAACCATAGTCGTATTCTTTTTTAGTTATAGAATTAACTATAATATCAATTTCTTTTTCGTCTAATGGTGGATCACATATATCTTCGTTGACCGTTAACAGTTTTAATTTAATCTTTTTCTCACCAGACTTTTGATAATAAACAGCTATGTTTGTCATTGTCTCATTACGACCACCTTCAGGTATACCGTTTGAATGTAATGTATTTAAACATGGTGGACCACCCACAAAAAAATCTTCTAGTTTTAAATACTCTTTATCTGCTGCCTCTTGCGCATAAATATCATACAACGTGTAAAACTGTTCTATACTACAAGGATTACCATCGTCATCTAAAGCATATCTTTGACTATCTTCAGAATTAAAGTACGGAAGGTTTAGATAGTTTCCTGTTTGTCCCCTATCTAATAACAACTTAGTTTGTTTTGGAAATATCTCCGATCCCGCACAACCCAAAAAAGAAGCAAACTCCTTTAACTTGGACTGCACGAGACCAGCTTTCACAGGGACAGTGAAAAACATAAAGACATGAGCTCCGCCACTCTTTGATCTAAACACAATCAAAGGTAGCCCATGCTTTCTAATCTTTTTAATTAACTCAATATGACTAAAACCATTGTAAATATCAATGTCAATACATCCCCACCTACAAGAATTGTTTTCATCAATTGGTATAATTCCTAAACTTGTTTTGCCACTTAAATGATCTTCCCACAAATGTTCGGGCAGACCTTCGGGCTCTCTAATAATTTGATTTTTACCTTGCAGTTTACCTGCATCGTTTTTATCTTCAGGTATAAATTTACCATAGGCAATATTCAACCCACTAAATATCTCTATAAATTTGTCTTTCATTGTGTCCCTCTATGTAAAAAGGGCGGCTTGCGCCGCCCTTAATATTAGTATGAATTAGAAGTCGCTGCTTGCGCTTCTTCTTCATGTGACACCTTAACAGTATCTTTACCCACTGCTTGTGAGAAAGATTTAGCTGCTTCGTAAATGCCTTTATCACTAACGGGACCAATCTTTTGAATGTCCCACCCAAACCAAGTCCCTTTTGAATTGGACTGTGGCACAGTTCTTAGCTTGTAAGTATGACTGTAAGACGGCGGTGTAAAAGGTCCGTTCTTACCTTGCATCTTCAAACCAAGCATCATGGAGTTCCACTTACGTGAAACTTTTCTTTGCGTAGCTTTCATAGTAATAAGCGCTTGCTCGTAACCATTTTCACTAACCACTAAGACATAATGATTTGCAGTCTCGTCGATGACGTTACCATTAGCCATTCTGTTTTGATAGTTAGAATCACGAGGTGCTTGACTGATATCAAAATCAGCTCCATGTATTGCTACGGGTGCACCGCTGCCTTTACCGCGCTCGCCCCACTCTATAAACTCACGTTTATAATGGCAAGGTATAATGTCTATACCTTGTTCTCCGTCATACAAACTACCAGACACAGTATTGTAAATCATGCCCGGCTCTGAACCTTCAACATAATTATTACTTGTCTTGTTGCATTGAGGAGAGAGTTGACTCAACACTTTCAAAAATGGAAGTGCTAAATCGTCTGTGGAACTTACGTTCTCAAGACCGCTCTGTGTTTCTGCGTCGGCCATAAACATATTTGTGTCTACTGACGCTATTTCGTTTTTCGTTGTTTTTGCTACTTTATTCATTGTTATTTTTTCCTTGTAACTTTTGCTTGCCTACCAACAAACGTTTTAAAAATATCCTCGGGTGGTAGTTCTGCACCTTTTTCGTGCAGTTCCCGAAGAGTTGCTTTCAGAGTCATGGGTTCAACTTTTAAATCTTGTTGAACCTCATACCCATTGGCGGTGGCTAACTTGGAAAATTCCAATGCCTTTCCGTCTTCGTTACGACCGAACCTAGCTGATATTTCATTCTTTATAATATCCCCTAGGTTATTGTCACGAAGCCATTGATATGCCGTTGCCCGTTCATCGGGATCCTTTGGCACACTAATTCCGTAAAAATTCTTTATTTCTATGGCACTTCCATCATTTAATTTAAGTTGTGTCAAGTTCTTTTCTCGCATCAGACCAGGTATTTTTTCATTCCTGACACTTAACATTTCTTCTTTTATGTGTTTCAATTGATTCTCGAGGGTGGATGCTTCGTTCTCAAGATCGACCAATCTTTGACAACAATCCGCGATGCTCAGGAGACCAGAGTCATTCACTCTCTCCAATTGATCAGTTTCAAAGTCTATTGTATCACCGTTATAATCGATTTCATTCATCATCTTCTTTCTCCTTGTTGTAAAGGTCTATCGATAATGGATAATACTTACTAGCTTTACGATCCCATTTTAATAATTTTACTCTACCAAAATTTAAGTCACTTGCTACTAAACACGATATAGCAATTAACCCTGGGTCTCCAGCAGCTATCAAGTAGTCCTCATCACTAAAACCTTTAAGTTTCTTTCTTAACGAGTTTATGGCTGCACCCGAACTTTTCATTAACTGAGCAAACTCAGAAAATAAAAATTTTACTTCACCGTATGGCAATGCTTCTAACACGTCATATTTAGGAATGCCGTCGGCAGTCCCTCTCGGTTCTTGTATACAGTATACAGTCATAATTACTTTCTTGACAAATTATATAGCATGTATTATATAATAAATCAAGAAAGAAAACTAATTAATTTTATAAAGAAAGAATTGGGAGGAGGGATGGCGCAAACCATGGACTACCGCTTTAAAACAAAACCGTATCAACATCAAATTGATGCGTTAAAAGTAAGTTATAAAAAGAAAAACTTTGCTTTGTTCTGCGAAATGGGAACAGGCAAGTCAAAAATATTATTAGACAATATTGCTATGTTATATGACGAAGGCAAGATTGAAGGTGCTATTATTGTTGCACCAAAAGGTGTTTACAAGAACTGGATAGAACAAGAGATACCTACGCATTTACCAGAACATATTGATTGCAGAACATTTCAATGGTCTGCTCCAAGCTCTAGATCTAAACAAGATCAAGAACTGTTGGATCAATTATTTGAACAGACTAGGGATCCGTCTTTGACTTTGTTTGTTATGAACATAGAAGCCTTCTCATCTAAACCTGGAATGGAAGCTGCTGAAAAATTTTTAATGGCGTACAGAGCATTGATGGCAATTGATGAAAGCACTACAATTAAGACACCGTCAGCCAAACGCACCAAAAATATAGTGTCCGTTAGCCGTTATGCGTATTACAAACGCATCATGACGGGTAGTCCTGTCACCAAAAGTCCGTTGGATTTATATTCACAATGTGAGTTTTTAAACGAAGAATTATTAGGGCACAGCTCTTACTATACATTTAGAGCACGCTATGCCAACATGCAGACAATTAACGTTGGCGGTCGTTCGGTGAATATTGTTAGACCTAATAATAGTTATCGTAACCTTGGAGAACTGTCAGATATTGTTAGTAAATTTTCCTACCGAATATTAAAAGAAGACTGTCTTGATTTACCGGACAAAGTATTTGAAAAAAGAATAATTGAAATGACACCAGAACAACAACGTGCGTACACAACTATGAGACAGATGGCGCTAGCAGAACTTGATGGTAAACTTTGTTCAACTGTAAATGTATTGACACAACTTTTACGTCTTCATCAAATCACTTGCGGTCATTTAAAAACAGATGATGGGTCAGTTACACATTTAAAAAACAATCGATTAACAGAATTAATGTCCTTGCTAGAAGAAACCGAAGGCAAGGTCATAATATGGGCAACTTACGTTTCTGACATAGAAAATATAGTCGCTGAGTTAAAAAAAGCTTACGGAGAAGCCTCTACAGTGGCATATTACGGTGCAGTGGACCCTAAGGTCCGCCAGAAGCAAATCACTCTGTTTCAAGAGAAAAATGGCCCTACACGCTATTTCGTTGGAAATCCACAAACTGGAGGGTATGGAATCACCCTTACAGTGGCTAGCACGGTAGTATACTACTCAAACAGTTATGACTTGGAAAAAAGATTACAATCAGAGGATCGAGCGCACAGAATTGGTCAAACAAACAAAGTTACATACGTTGATTTGATATGTGAAAAGACTGTTGATGAAAAAATTGTAAAAGCGTTACGCAACAAAGTTAATATTGCAAACGAAATACTAGGTGAAGATCTTAAAGATTGGATTTAAAGAAGTTGTTTGAAAGCAAAAATAACACCGAGCAACATTCCAATGGCTCCAAACGAAGCCGCTGCTCCCATGAACCACGTCATCATCTGACGCAACTCAAACGTGTGTTTGTTTATCGTGTTTTGTTGTGCTTGCAACGTATCTAATTTTTCTTCAAACACTTCATAGCGCAGCTGACATTCAGCAAGGTGTGTTTTTAATGCTACTTTTGTTTCATCGCTCATGCAAGATCCTTTAAGAATTCATCATTTTCAATAATTCGTTGTCTGGTTGTTACCGGATCAGCTGTCTGTGTCGCAACCGGCGGCACGGCCGTTTGATTGCTTGCCATCTGTGCTACCGGTTGGACTACTTGATTAGGCATAGTTAAAGGTGCAGTTGCAGTATTTGTTTGAGGAACTACTGATGATTGTTGCATATTTTTTTGATATTGTTTTTCTCTTTTAAACCTAATGTAAGCTTTAACTTTAGCATTTGTCCATCCTAAAGGCATGTTTAAATAATCCATTTGTATTCTTTGCATTTGATTATAAAGTTTTCTCATTTCGTTTCCTATTTCAATATTAGATAAACCTCTGTTTTTTAATATCTCAAAGATCCTGCCTTTTTCAGAAAAATTAGGTAAACTTGCTGCATTAAATTTTCCATCTAATAATAATGTAGGATCAGCAGCAACTAGTCCTGATCTTCCTGCCATGTATTCGTATATCTCTTTGTCGTCAACTCCCCATAGTCTAGCAGCCTCTACAGTTTGACTGAATTGATTAAACACTTTATACTCTTCTAGTTGTTGATCCTCGTAAGCTTTAAGTATTTGTTCGTTAGTCATGTTAGGGTCAAAAGATTCTTTTGCCATTTTTGCTCTGGTGTTTTCTAATGTTTTTGCAAAAGCTCCCACTTCATATTTTCTAAAACTTTTATGAACATTAACTGTGTATTCTCTAACACCCATAAAAGTAGCCATAAACTCTGTTCCAATGTCGTAAGGTAAACCTTGATTAGTGTAAATTAAATTTTTTCTATCTTTTTCAAATAAATTATCTGCTGCTTTTATAAATTTGTCTGCTTGTGTAAATACACCAGGGACAAAAGCTTGTTTAGCAATGTGAAGCATTGATTTTGTTAGTTTCTCACTAGTGTCATCATGTTGATAATAAATTGTTTTACCATCAATAGTTTCACCTCTTCTGGATACTACATCCGATATAGCACTAGCAACTATTTCTCCACTTGCAAAAGGTTGAATTACTGTTCCAAATGCAGTTAAAACAGAATCAAAAAATATTTGAGAACCTGTATCTCCCGTGGCTTTTCCTTCCTGAATAGCATCCAAAGCTTTATAAAAAGGGCCAAGCGTAATTTGAGCATGAGGGAACTGATAGCCTGTAGCCACATATTTAACAATAGTATCTCCATCTTTATTTATGGACACATCAGTAATAGCCAAAGGTGCGTCTTTATTCCACTCAGGAGTAAAAGCGTCTTGAAATTTATCCATCATGTTATCTGATATGCCGTATAAGTTTTGTGCTGTTTTTCCTGCAACATAAGGTAAAGTTAATGCGCTAAATAAACCCATTAATCTTCCAGCACCTTTTTTTCTAATACCAGGATTGCTTGAACCTAATTCATTTAAACCATATTTTATTAAATTAGCTTGAGTTCTAATCATTTCTGCTGGAAACGATATAAAGTTTCCAAGAGGTACTCTTCTCATATTTTTAACAAGAGGAGAGACAGCGTCGTAGTTTGGATAAACGTTTTTAATTATATCCGCTGATATTTCTCTAACCGCCTCATCTAATTGAGACTCTGTAAGTTTAGGTAAAGACCGTAAATCGCTTAAACTTGGTTTTCCACCTGTTGTTCTTACAATAAAACCTTCAACATCAAATTCCCTACCGAACACTTCTCTATAGTATTTAACTATGTCATCAAGATTTCTCATGTGAGGTCTTGTTAATGATTTTTCAAATTCATACCCATATATTTTCCAAATATCATCTCCTGCTCTATATATGTCAATTGCTTTTTCCATAAAAGGACTGTTGTACAAACGACTGAGTAAACCATCAGTGTCAACTATAAGAGGGTTTGCCTTCAAAGAATCTTTAATTAAATAATCTAATTCTTTAACAACCATGTTGGTATTTATGACACCTTTTTCTATGTACTCGTCTATTTTACTTTTCATGATAGCATCATCGTAAGCTCCGTTGGGAGCAAAAACTTCTTTAAATATAAAATCAAAAGCTTGTTTGAAACTTGCACCGTTTCCAACGTGTCCTGCAGCTAACGCAAATGTTCCTGCTGAAGTTACGTTTCTGATTTGAGTTGTTGGACTTAAAACTGTTTTTTCTATTTGAGAAAAAGATTTTGCAGCTAAATAACTTTTAATAAGAGGAAAAGATAAAAAACGGTCTGTCCATAAAACTCCGCCCATTGTTTCAATAGATTCTTTCATTGCAGGAACTGTCCATTTACCTTCTAAAGAATTTGGTATTTTAGAATTACCAACACCTTTTAAACTTATTTGTTGTAGTCTTGTTAAAGCTCCTGTTGCTTTAAATAAATCATCAGGATTATCAAATATAAATTTTCCTTGCCCTACTCTAGCTAAGTCTTCATACATATTAGTTTTAATGACTGCATCAGTTAGTTCCATTATTGTGTTTGTTAAAGCAACTTGAGGATCATCTACTTTTCCAAATAACTTAGACACGATAGGAGGAAGTTCTTGTCCTTTTCTTAACCTATTCATTGATTGAATGCCTCCTATTTCATCTAATTTGTCATTTGCTAATTTTATAAGTTTAGCAGATGACATATTTTCACCAGAAGCTAAGTCTTGTAAATCTGTAATTCTTTTTATTGCATCTCTTTCTAAAACTTCTTCATACAGTTCATCTAAATTTCCTTGGATTTCACCAGAGTCTAATTGTTTTCTTAAAGCTTCTTTTTGATCTAAAAGACGTTTATCAAAACGAAGGATACTTTTAAAAGCTTCAACAACCTCTGCATAACTATCAGGCTTTAAAGTATAAGAACTATCATCAACTATTTTAAAAGATGTAGTAACGTACTCGTGCATATTTTTTGCGACATTTGTTATTAAATCATCTTCAGGTAAATTTAAACGACCATACATTCTTTTTATTGTTGCCATTTCTCTTTTAATTTTTGCTGCCGCTATTTTAAAATCTTTTGATGCTCCTTTAAATAAAGGAAAAGACTTTTGACTAGGGTTTAAAACGTATTTTATTAAATCTTCTGTCATTATTTTTTTTTGCCATCTAGAACCATCTCGTCCAGACTGTGTCATCTCATCGACTGTTTTATGTAAAGAATTACTCATGATTTTAAAATTACCTATGATAGCAGACTTTACTTTTTCTATTTGAGCTATGGCTCTTCTTTGTATGGCTTTTGCTTCAGGAGTAAGCGCTTCATTAGTTCGAACAGCTCTTAGCACGCTATCTATTACACCAATTGTTTTTTGAATTCCTGTATCTAGTCTTTGTCCTTTTTTATTTATAAAACGTATTCCATTCGGATTGTATAGTTTCCAATCTTTAACTGAAGGTATTCTTCTAACACCTGGCATTTCTCCTATTTTTTGTCTAAAAGCTTTTGCTAATCTAACTGTTTGAGGTAGACCTGTTTTTTCAGAAGCAAGCACAGCTCTTCCAACATCAAATGTCCAACCTAAAGCTCCCTTTCCTTTACTCGCTGCTGATAATAAATAAGGCGATGCAAATTTTCCAACACCATTTATACCTACACTTAGTCCTCCGACAACTAAAGGCGCTTCTAAACCAAAACGTGCTTTTTGCCCTAACACTGCAAGAGCTCTGTCTTTAGGAGAAAGGTTAGGATCACGAGGATCAACCATGTCTTCTGCTAATTTAAAACCCATGTATTGTTCTGTCAAAGGAGATAAAGCTTGAAGCACTGTGCGGTCTGTGCTGGTAGCAACTAAAGGTTCTCCTATCAAAGCAGGAGTTGCATATTTAACAGTTTGTTGAGCTATTGATGATGTAATAGGAGCTTTAGCAGCTATCATACCAGTTGTTGTTGCAGTTTTTTTCTTTATTATATTTTTTACTTTTTTAACAACAGGACGTGCTAAAAGCGCTTCCCCTATTTTGTATCCTCCTATAAATTGCCCAGCAGTTCCGATAAAAGCACTGCCACCTGTTGTGTTAATACTTGGAAAATCTTCATCTATTTTTTTTAAAACTTGTGTTTGAAGATCAACTCCTGTTGCTTTGCTTAAAGCATATGAACCAAGATCTGCCGGAACTCCTACTAAAGTCTCGGAAAGTCCTTTACCTGCTTTCATAAAAGCGTCGCCTGTACCATAGGCAACTGTTCCCAAACCATAAGCTAGATTACCAAAAAAATTATCTGGGTAATCTTGCATGGCTTCTTTTGGAGATTTATCTCTTTCAAACACATCGTAAGAAACTGCATTTAATCCTCCATTTATTCTTTTGTGTCTTTCAAAAGCTGCTTGATTTTTTGCGTCTACTTCTGGATCTCCTGTTTCCTCTACAAAAGTAGAAAATGTTCCGTCTTTTAAATTTAAATTTTTTACAACTAAATCTTGATTTATTTTAGGATCAGGATTGCCTGCTAAATATTGTTTGTATAAATCTTTATATATTTCGGGGTGATCTTGGTACACATGAGCATACCTCATTAAAATTCTTTTATCTTTATCTGTTAATGTGGTCTGAGCCATTTAATAGCTCCTTATCCATCACCGAATGTTGCTTCAAAATCGTCTGTGTCATCAGCCTGTGTCTTTAAAATATCTTGAATAGCTTGAAGATCAATATTTAAACTATCACCGAACATACTTTGCATAACAGAGAAAGTTTGTTGAGCGGCTTGCGTAGGATCAGTTCCTATACCTCTACTTAAAGAATTTAATAATGAAGCAGCAAAATCAAGTTGACTGTTTTGAGTTTTAAATGCTAACGCTAATGCCTGTTCAGGAGTTTTACCACCTTCGTTTATTAAGAACGCATAGTTTTTCATTATTTCACTAGGAGCTTGATTAGCAAGTTTTTGTATATCTATTCTAGTTGCATCTTGTCCCAAAGCTATTTGTAATCTGGTTGCCAGATCATCTCTTCCTAATTGAATTCTAGCATCCGCTTGTTGATTTCCAAGATCTAATTTTAATATTTCTATTTGTGCAAGTTGATCCGCTGCAGCGTCGGCTCTTCCCTCTAATCTAAATTTCTCTAATTGAGCCTCTGAGTTTTGTAGTAAGCCAAGTGTTCTGTTGTATTCTTCTTCCTCTTGCTTAAGTCTTAATGCTTTATTAGTCTCAGCTGTAGTCTGTCTAGCATCTCCATAAGCTATACCTAAATCTAAAAATTGATTAGGACTTCCAACTGTTCCCGCTGGTATAACTTCTTGTCTTTTCTTTAAAAAATTTAAACTGGCATCAGCTAAGGTATCTAATCCTGTTCTTCCATATTGAGAATAATCAACAGGTGTAAGATATTTTTCTCTCAAACTTCTATCTTTTAAAAATATATCTTCAGCACTTTGAGAAGGTGCGTTAGAAGAAAGCATTCTAACTCTATTTTGCACTGGTACAGACTCATCTACAGGACCTGTTCTACTTCTTAAAGCTATTAAAGCTTGTTCTTTAGAATCAAGTTTATCTCCTCGTTGAACACTACCTCCTGGTCTAAAACCCACACGTCCACCTGTTGCGTAACCTGTTCTGTACTGCAACCCACTTGTAATACCAGAACTACGATGATCGTGTTTCGTTGTTTGAAATAATTTTCTAGTTAATGTTTTATCCATGCTATCTACCAAACATACTACTACCAAGACCTGCAAGCCCACTTAGTATAGGATTTGTGTTTTGATAAGTTGAGAATGATGGCGCACCTTGTAAGGCTCCAGCAAACTGTCCAAGTCCGTAGAATGGTGTTTGATATTGAGCTAAGTTTTGTGCTCCTAAAATCTGTCTTTGGTTTTCTCCCTGACCATACAATTGATTCACATCTTTAAACAAAGAATCTTGTGCCATTCTTCCTAATGTTCCAAACTGAGCTCCAAGTTGGCCTTGTTGTTGTGCCGCTTGTTGCGCTGCTCTTTGAGCCATGTTGTAGCCGCCTGAATAAATATTACCTAATGTTTTTGCCGCTGTGTCTGCTTGACCTCTTTGTAGTTCAGCTTGCATAACCGCATTACGAGTTCCTGAACCTGCAAACGATCCTGACTGAATTGCACTTTGTTGTTGTTGAGCTTGTTGTGCGCCAAACATACGATTTAAATCTGTCATTGTAGTTGCGGCTTGTTGTTTAAGATAAGGATTTAAATATTGTTGCGCTGCACCTGGGCCTGTACTTGCCAATGCTTGTTGTGTTGCTCTAGCTCCAGCAGTTAAAAATGGTTGGTAAGAACCAATACCCGCTTGAGTCATGGCCATAGCATCTAACTGTTGCTGCTGTAGATTAGGTGCTAATTGAGATCCTGTCGGTACATTCTTCGGGTTAATTAAAGATTTGTAACCCTCTATAATACCACCTGGGGCAGTAAATGCACCCGATACTGTTTCGTCAATAGTCGCCATTATGCTTGTCCTTCTAAATTGTTCATTAGATCATACATTCTTTGTGCACCCACGTCTACACTTCCACCACCTGCCGCACGAACAGCGTCCGCTGTCATTACAAATTCATTTTTTGATAGTCTTGCCGGTACATCATCAGCTCTTTCTTTAGCTCCAACAGGAATAAAACCACCCCCTCTGTAATCCATTTCCATTGCAGGATCACTACGGCCACCGTACGCTAATTCAATCGGCCCACCTTGAGCTGCGGTTTCTCTTTTTTCGTATCCATACATAGGAGAATCATTTTTACCTTCAGGATTAATTCCTTCTTCTGTAATTTGTTTTATAATATCTTCTAGCCCACCACTATCTTCTTGTACTTCTCTAGAACTTCTTAAACTTTTATATCTTTGTGCACGCGCTTTCATAGCATCATTTTCACTTGCAATACTACCTAAAAATCTTAGTAAAGCTGCGTTAGGCCCTACACCATCTCTAAAACCAATACGTCCACCATTTGCATAACCAATTATACCTCCATAAGCAGCTGTCTGCATAGGAGTTTGACTATAAAAATCTTTATAACCACGATTACCATAAACGTCAGCGTAGTTCTCATAACCAGGGCCTTGAAATTTTTCATTCTCTTTATTTTGTTCTTTTTGTCCAAAATAGTTTAGACCAAAATTTAAAATACCTTCTGCTAACCTAGGATTATTTTTTAAAAAATTAAATCCTTTTCCAAATAAACTACCTATACCTCCTCCACCAGAAGACCCTCCTGAAATCATATCCGGAACTCTAAGATCAGAACCTTTTTTAAATATGTCAAGAACATTTGATCCTGTTCCTCCAGGTTTAAATAAAGAACCAATCCCACCTTGTGTACTAAAAGGATTAGTAAAGGACGCGCCTCCTGGAGCAAAAGGATTTCCTTGTAAGTTACCAATTCCTCCACCAACAACTCTTCCTGCTTGTCCTAAAGCATAACTTTTAGCTCCTGATTTTAAAGCTCCTGTAATACTGCCATCTTTATCAAAACTAGCTCCAGCAGATAAGGCTGCTCCAATTGCTGGATTAAACATACTGACAATAGGAGCTATTTTTCCTGCAACAGCAGAGACTTCATTAGGTATAATTTTTCTAACTCGTTCTTTTATTTTTTTAGTTACTTTAGAAACTTTTTTAACAACTTTTTTAAAGAAATATGTAGGAATACCCGCTTCGGTTAACTCACCAGAACCACCATGAGCTTTTAACAAACGTGCTTCTTCTTCATTAATAAATGCTAATGATTCACCTTCGGGTGCAAATTGAGATAGTAATTTTCTAGCTTCTGCTATTGACTGTTTTTTATTAACCATATTAACTCGCTGCATAGAGTGGCATGTAATATGTGGTGCCACCTTGTTTAACTTTTATGTATCTTGATATTGAGCCAACAGAGCCAGTTTCTATACTACTGCCTGATCCTGCTGTACCATCAAAATCAATAAACGGCGCATCGGTATCATCTTGATCCAATGTAAGGCAGGGATTGCCACTTGACCCTGAGTATTGTAACTTAGCGGCAGTACCGGAAGCGTTAACAGTTAAACCTGTCAAGGTTCCTACACTAGTTATAGCAGTCTGCGCAGCTGTGGTCAACGTTAAATCTGACACATATGTTTTAATTCTTGACGCTGCAACCTTTTTATTGTCACCATTTGCATACGTTTCTGTGCCTAGATTTAAGTCTAACATAAAGAATACATCATTATTATCTAAGGCGTCACCTTGAGTTGTAGCTCCAGCAAGATCTAATTTTGTTATAGCTATGTCAGCTGACGCGCCAACTTGTGCGTTGTTCACTGTTCCTGAACCGATTGCCGGTGCCTCAAAACCAGTATCAAGGTCCAAATCTTCTGTTGATACAGCACGATCTATTTCAAGAATGTTTTGCTCAATTACACTAGTTAGTAAATTTATATGTTCACCCAAAGCGTCCGTTGTCGGTTGTCCGTCGAGCGCTGTAAATCGTGGTAATGATCTGAATCGTGATCCTGACATTATCGTTTACCGTCAGGTTGAATGTTTAAACGAACGTCACCAAGTCTCCAATGTGAACTGGTGGCATTACTCGATAGCTCCATAGACATCTGTCGTCCACGTGCTCTAATACTTGCAAACTCTGTCGTTGTTGCTAATGCTTCGGTTGCCTCTGTTACTTGAGAAGCGTTTGGATACAATCTAAATTTTAAATTCATTGTGACTGAACCTACTTGATCGTCAAAGTCAGGTACAATTTTATCAATAAACATTATGTCATCACCATCTTGTGGTAGATCAATGTCACCTGATTTTAAACTACAAGACAAGGCCGACGATTCATCGTCAGTACCAAATTCGTGTTTGTAAATGTATGACGATGTTGCAGCAACTGAACTTGCTATTGGATTATCGTAAATACCTTCAGGTGCCCAGGCACCTCTAACCAGTGATCCGATAGACCACACTCGTTCTTTATAATTATAGATCACATATTTGTTTATTTCTTCAGCATCATCATTTGTTCCCGCTGGATAAAACCACCATACTTCGTTAAATTTAGGATTGATACCTGCAAAACTTTTCATCTTTTGTTGTTTACTTAAGTTGTCAAATACATGACGTTCAACGGAACATGGTATTTGTTGTACACCACCAGAGAATTGATAGAAGCCATCATTACCCATCCAAAACACCGTACCATTAAACTCGGCTGCTGCTTGTGGTCCAACAATACCTGCATTCTCTGCAACTTGTTGAAAAGCAAATACATCAGGTTGACCTACAAAGGTCATAGTAAATACTGATGTATCAGAAAATAAAAGAATAGTACCTCGTGTACGTATACCGCCAAGAAGTAAGTTACCTCCTGTTAACACTTGTGCGCCTGCAAAGTTAGAAGTAGCTGCAACAAAATCTGTAATATCTTGAAGATCAGAAAACGCTACGTTCATAGGGTTTGCTGCTGTACCGTCATGTGCCCCATACAATACAACTTGTCTTGATGCTGAGTTTACAATTACACCGTTTGCAGATGCCGGAACACCTGTATTAACTACTGTAGCGGCATTTGTTGCAGCATTAGATTGAAATGTGCTTGTGCTTAATCTTACAAGTCGTCCACCAACACCATTGACTCCAATTAAATCTTCACCAAACATATCTAATGTCCACATAGTATTGTAAGTATATGTACCTGAACTGATCGTTGTGTGTTGTGCACCAGCCGTGTAGTTTGAAGCGGGTGTAATATCTATATAACTACCCGCACCATCATCATACAAATATAAATGACTGTGAGTACCGATACCAATATAACGTTTTGAGTTGTTGGCACGATATGGAAGTAATGCTCGAACCACACCACTTGCGATATTATCTGTGTCTAGTTTTGCCCAACCGCCTATCTTTTCAGGTCGGCCTTTCATGAATCTAATTTTATCAGAATCAATGTATTTGCCTTCTTGCGAATAAACAGTGTCGTCTGTAAAAATTCCAGGTTGTAATTGTATTTTTGATAAAGGCATTAGCTTACCCTTATTAATGCTGTTGTCGCTGACGCTGTTGGTAATGTTATTGTTAATGTGCCACTAGATACTGACTTTGTAGCACCAAAGTTTATGACTGCTATAGCTCTATTACTAGCAGATGAATTGTATATCAAAGCTCCTGCAGCATCACTGATTGTTGCACTTGTAAAGGATACATTATCAAAATCAACAAAAGCTGTAGTGCCGGACAATGATACAGCAACGTTTGCAAGTGTTGCACCGCCGGCCGTGTACCCTGTGCCGCTTGATTCGTTTGTTGTAGAATATGCTGTAGTCGTTGCGCCAAGTGTAGCACTTGATGTAAACAATGCCATCTTCAATGTATGCCCATCAAGGTCATGTAGACCTTGTAGAAGTTCTTGTTTGAATGAATTACATAGTGCTTGTGTTATTGCCATAATATCTCCTTACGGACTAATAGATGTCCATGATTCACCCGTGCCACCTGCGTTGACCGTTGACCATGTTTCCCCTGTCCCTGATGCGCTGATCTCTGTCCATAATTCGACTGAAGTGTCAACGCTACCTGCAAATGATACTACACCAAAAGCGTTTTCACCAAAAGTAGAAGTTTCTATTTTTTGAACAAGGTCGGTTGATATAGCCGAAAGAACGTATACCGGTGACCAATGTTCAGTGGCCATTACTCAGCCTCTTGATCTTCTGACTTTTCCTCAGTTTCTTTATCTTGTGCAGCAGTCTCCGCTCTAAGCACATCCAATTCAGCTTGAAGTTTTGCATTAACATCAAGTGCTTGGTTTCTTTGCTTAGTAAGCATACTTATAAGACCGTTCACATAATTTTGAGTTTTTTCGTCCATTTCTATACCTTTCGTAAGTTATATTAACTATCGTTTAATGTACTTATATCGAACGAATTGTCAACTGTATCTACTGCTGGTGGGTTCTTGTGTACGTTATGTTTTTTTGCAAACATATCATCCCAATGTGCCTCATCCATGAGTGCTAGTATCTCAGCTTTAGTATAGCTACCCGGTGCTTTTGATGGTGTGTCTATCTTTTCAGATTTACTGAATGTATGAGAAAAGTCACCGTCAGTATATTTATACTCAACGGACCATTCTGTTACATTACCATCAGCATTCTTTTTTGGTTTAGCTGATACCCATGTTTTAGTTACTGCCATATTATTCTCCTTTTATGGTTTTTAGTTCTTGTTGTAGAGTTGTTACTTGAGCCGACAACTCTTGTACGGCTTTTATTAATGGATAAACAAACATTTCTTGTGAAATTCTTTGTGAACCATCTTTATCTTCTTTCCATCCACCAAAATCATTAACTTCAGCATTATCTAAAGCACTTTTAACTTCTTGAGCAATCATTCCGTGCATAGTAACGTCTAATGTCATGTAATTTTCTTCATTGTATTCAGAAAAATCTTTTGGAAATTGATTGTTAGGCTTCCATTCAAAAGTCACAGGTCTTAAATCATTAATAAAATTTAAACCTAATGTAGAATTTTTTATGTTTTTCTTTTTACGAACATCTGAACTTCTTGTCCAAGCATTATCTGTATCAAACTCATTTGCAACAGTATTACTAGGTCTACCAAAAATAAACTGACTATCTTCTGTAGCAGTAATATTATAACCTATTACATATTGATAAGTAGCATCAACAGCACCCGTGTCAGTATTTGAACCAATTATAATATTTTGAGCACCAGTGGTAATGCTATCTCCTGCTAGATAACCAACAGTAGTATTATTCCCACCTGTAGTTATTGCACTACCAGCATTATATCCAACAGCTACACTTTGACCAGCAGACGTTAAAGCATCTAGTGTGTAGTTACCCACTGCTACGTTGTATTCTCCACCTGCTACAGCTCCACCTAGAGCCGCTCTACCAATCCCTAAATTATTAGCCTCCGTGTCGTGTCCGTCTCCAGCAGCTTGTCCAACAAATACAACACTGTTTCCCGTGGTTAAAGACGCACCAGCATTTTGAC
>Ga0181404_1000080_pt1 | contig 26300 bp, 19 predicted proteins | sample 27SPOviralmetaG_FD_130133 | JGI IMG/M metagenome (GOLD analysis project Ga0181404, IMG submission 130133) | Marine viral communities from the oligotrophic San Pedro Time Series (SPOT) site, San Pedro Channel, CA, USA - 27 SPOT_SRF_2011-10-25 | ecosystem: Environmental > Aquatic > Marine > Strait... | reverse complement strand
GATAGAATTGCACAAAAAGCTTCTGCAAATATTAAACAGATAAGTGGTATTGGTGATGCGATGCTTGGCCAAACCAGCCCAGAACTTTCTGGAGTGGCAATCAAAAATTTACAGAATAGCGGATCTTTAATGCTACAAGTACCTTTAGATAATTTAGCAAAAACTAGACAATATTTAGCAGAAAAAGTTTTGCACATGATACAAGCTTATTATACAGAAGAACGTGTAATACAAATTACAGATGAGTCTGATCCATTTAAACCTAGAAACAAATTAAAAGTAAACCAGATGACTCCCGCAGGTGAGATTATAAATGACCTTACCTTAGGGGATTATGATGTTGTAGTTGGCACGGCTCCAGCTAGGGATAACTTTGATGAGATGCAGTTTGCTGAAGCTATTGAACTTAGAAGTGCTGGGGTACCAATTCCAGATGATTTAATTGTTGAGTATTCACATCTATCTCGTAAAGCTGATATTGCAGAAAGAATCAGACAGATGCAGGGCACCGCTCCTCCAACAGAAGAACAAGTACAATTACAACAATTCCAAATGGAATCTCAGATCAGAAGCACGCAGCTTGAGATAGCTAAACTAGAGGCTGAAGTCGCTAGATTACAAACTGAAGCACAGCTTAACCAAGCAAAAACCCAAGCAACTGCTGCTGATCCACAGTTGAAGGTTGCTGAATTACAGAGTAAAATTCAAACTAAGACTGAGGAACTTCAATTACGTGAAAGGTTATCACAACTAACTAACGAAATGAGAAAGAACCAAAGTGATACTGCAGCTGCTGCTAAAATGGCTGCTGCAGCCATGAAACCTACAGGAGGTAATTAATATGGCTAAAAAAAATAAAAAAACTGAAGCCCCTACAGCAGATGACAAGATATTGTTTGACGCTATGCCAGGGTCGGATGCAAAAACTGAAGAAGACGCAAAAGGATTCGAAGTTGATATGAACTTTGACACACCTGACGAAGAAGTAGAATTTCCCAAGGAGGACGAAATTGAAGAAGTCGAAGAACTTAAAGCTGAAGAAGAACCAGTTGAAGAGTCTGAAGAGGAAGCAGAAGAGGAAGTCCTTGAAGCAACAGACGAAAGCGAAGAAGATACAGGAGAAGAAACAGTATTGGCAGAAGATGAAGGAGATACACAACAACCTACTGAACCAGTACAGGAACGACCTGAAGAGCCAAAAGAACCTATGATTCCAAAGTCTAGGTTTGATGAAGTCCTAGCAAAACAAAAAGCACTAGCTAAAAGAGTAGAAGAGTTATCTAACCCTATTGAAAAAATAGACAAAGCTCCAGAGTTCGACTTTGAAGCAAAAGAGTTAGAGTATCAAGACATGATTTTAAATGGCCAACCTACTGACGCTGCAAAAATAAGAGCAGAAATACGAGCAGCTGAAAAACAGACAATGATGTTTGAAGTGCAAAATCAAATGGGCCAGACTGTGCAACAAAGTACAGAAACTATGCGTCTGCAACAAAAAGCAGCCGAAGTTGCAGAGAACAATCCTATTTTAGATGAAGGCAGTCCTCAGTATGATGAAGTTAAAACTCAAGAAGTGTTAGGTTTAAGAGATGCTTATATTATTCAAGGCTATGAAGGCGCAGATGCTTTACAAAAAGCAGTAGATTTATTGATGCCTACTAGTATTGATCCGGCGCCTATAAACGCACCGGACTCTGTACAACAGCAAGTAGCTCAGAAAAAACAAGTAGCTAATACTAAAAATAAATTAAAAGCAGCTGAAAAACAACCACCAGCTTTAAAAGGTAAAAATAAAGTAGAGAAAAAATTTGATGTAAGCACTATGTCAGTAGATGAGTTCGATGCTTTGCCTTCTGAAACTTTAAGCAGAATGCGTGGCGATTTCGGATAAATGGTGGTATATTAAAAATAAGTTCGCACGTAAGAGCGATATCTTACCAGGGTCGTTCCTGTAAAACATACGTATTCGCCCGTCCAAGGCGTTAAATTGACCGGGGTCGTGTCCGCAAATAACGAGAGCGTTATCCCAACGAAATAGGGTACACGGATAAAAGTCGCTCCAATAAGTCGACTGGTTAATAAACATTAATGATAGGAGACTTATCATGGCAAATACAAACTTTGCTGCGTTGACCAGTGAACAATTAACGATCTGGTCTCGTGATTTCTGGCGTGTAGCTAGAAATATGTCTTTCATTAACCAATTCGCGGGTAGCGGATCTAACGCAATGGTTCAGACTATATCTGAACTTACTCAATCAGAAAAAGGAGCTAGAGCTGTATTAACACTTTTAGCCGATATGACTGGTGATGGTATTGTTGGAGACAACACTCTCGAAGGAAATGAAGAGGCACTAAGAGCTTTCGACATAGTCGTAGGACTCGATCAACTAAGATTTGCGAACAGACTGTCTGGTAGACTGGCTGATCAAAAATCAGTTGTGAACTTTAGGGAACATTCAAGAGACGCTCTTGCTTATGCAATGGCTGACAGAATGGACCAATTAGCGTTCCTTACTTTAAGTGGTATTGGATATAACTTGAAAAACAATGGTGGTCTAAGACCGTCAATGAATTCAGGTCAAAATCTAAATGACTTAGCGTTTGGTTCAGATGTATCCGCTCCAACTTCTAATAGACATAGAAGATTTGATGCTACTAATGGTATCGTGGCTGGTGATGTTACTGCAACTGCTGCAGTCGACAAACTAAGCTATGGTGGTATTGTTGATCTAAAAGCTTATGCTAAAGATCAGTACATCAGAGGAATGAGAGGCGCAGGTAATGATGAAACATATCATTTATTTGTAACACCTCAAGTAATGGCCGACCTAAAACTCGATTCAGATTTTCTTGCTAACGTAAGACAAGCTGGAGTAAGAGGACCTGGTTCAAGCTTATTCTCTGGTTCTTCAAGTCTAATGGTTGATGGCATAATGGTTCACGAGTTTAGACACGTGTTTAACACCACTGGCGCAACAGCAGGTACTTCAAGTAATGCTGGAGCTGCTGGGTACAAATGGGGTGCAAACGCTGACGTAAACGGATCTGCATGTCTATTCTGTGGTGCTCAAGCATTAGCTATGGCTGATATTGGTGCTCCAGAGATAGTAGAAGATACATTCGACTACGGAAACCAGAACGGTATTTCAATTGGTAAAATATTTGGTCTTAAGAAGCCTAAGTATCATTCAGATGTCACAGGACAATCTGAAGACTTTGGTGTTATTAGATTAGATGTAGCATACTAATTGTGGTATATTTTATGGGTGGCTTTTAAAGTCACCCATATTTAAGGAGTAAAGATTATGTGGATAGTATCAAAAGAAGACAAGTATGTAGCCTCAACTTGGGGTGCAAGTATTAATTTACAAGCAAATGAACCTAGACAAGTCGGACATGACATGGGGTTACTTTGTTTGCAAGCAGGTTGTACAGAAGTACAAGAATCAGAAGTTCCAGCAATGGCTCCTGCACCTGTAGAAGAACCGGTTGTAGAAGAAGTTATAGAAGAAATTGCAGAAGAGGTTGTAGAACCTGTTGAAGAAATTTCTATAGACTTAGAAGCTATGACTAAAATACAGCTAGAAGAACATGGTCGCACTATGGGCATAGAGCTCGATAGGCGTAAAAAGAAATCAGATTTAATTGAGGAATTAAAAGCAGCGGAGTAATACATTATGGCAGGGACACTTACAGGCGCTAACTTACTTAGCAGAATTCAAGACACCTTACAGGACACTACTAGTGTTAGGTGGCCAGAAGCTGAGTTACTTAGGTATATAAACGATGCTCAAAGAGAAATTGTAAATTTCAGACCTGAGTCATCAGCAACAACCTCTAACGTACAGTTAGTTACAGGTACAAAACAAGCTTTACCATCTGGTGGTTTAAGGTTAATTAAATTAACTAGAAACATGTCTGCAGCTAGCGGAAGTGCTACTGGTAAAAGAGCTATTAGAATAGTAAACGCTGATATTTTAAATACACAAGAACCAGATTGGAACGATCCAACTGTATCTGGAGATGCAGCCCACGGAACAATAGTTAAACATTATATGTTTGATGAAGATGATCCAAGGAACTTTTATGTGTATCCAGGGGTAGCTGGGAATGCTTTTGTAGAAATTGTATTTTCTAATTCACCAACAGATCTAGCAAATAGTTCTGCAACTATTAGTGTAGATGATATATATGCAAATGCGATTATTGATTTCGTGTTGTATAGAGCGTATATGAAAGATGCAGAGTACGCAGGAAATGCACAAAGAGCACAAAATCATTATCAGCTATTTACAGCTAGTATTGGACAAGGCGGACAAGCTCAAATGTTGTTAGACCCAAATAATGATCCAGTTTCTAACTTAGGCGCTGTTCCTAGGGTAATGCAACAGCAAGGTAGGTAAATGTGGCGGCCTACTCTTCTTTAGTTAAAGAAGTTCTACCTTACGTACCTTTGTGTCCAGACTCTTTGGTAGAACAAAACTTACGTTCTGCAACAATAGAGTTTTGTGAAAGATCAAAAGCATATATTCTCGACATAGACCCTTTTAGTACAATTTCGGGTGTATTTGAATATGACTTTGACATACCCACAGGCACAGAAGTACACCAAGTCTTACTAATGACCCACGATGGTAATGACATGGACCCTATTAGCCCACGTAGCCTGGAGTTAAATTATCCAGATTGGAGAAATAGAACAGGCAATCCCCACGTTTATTTACAAAAAACACCTTCTACTTTTTGGATAGTTCCAGTACCAAGTGGGCCAAAACAAGTTATAGCAAGCGTAGCTTTAAAACCAAGTAGAACTTCAAACAACATAGATACTGTAATTTCTAATCAATATAGAGATGCAATTATATATGGCACTTTATATAGATTACTACGCATGCCAAATAGAGAATGGTCTGATGTAGGAGCAGCACAAGAATATAGTTTTCAGTTTAATCAAGAAATAAAACAAGCAGAATTAAGGGCCCGAGGCGGAGACCTTGGGGTAAAAAGAACTGTTAAGTACAAAGGAATAGGTATGCCAAGGAGACGGTATGGAAAGTACGGAAAGGAAATCGACTACTAAAGATCTTGTTCCTGTTGATATTCGAACTTGTTGGGAAGAAGTAAAGCCTGGCATAGTTGAAATACTTAAAGATAGAACTTTAAGCTATAGACCTGAAGATGTTTATGCAGCTTGTGTGTCAGAACAAGCTTTTTTGTACAAGGCTGCTTTTGGGTTTGTAATACTTACGGTAGAGGTTGATGAGTTTACAAAAGAACGAACTTTATTTATATGGCTAGGTTACACATATGAAAAAGGTAACAATATTTGGGTTCAAAAGCGAGATTGGTTTAGCCAGCTTGCTAAAAGTATAGGTTGCACATACGTAGCGGCTCATACTAAAATTAAGGAATTAGAATCCTACTTTATAAAAGAAGGGTGGGAACTAGATACAAGGATATTCAGGAGAAAAGTTTAATGAGCGGTAAATTAAGACAAATGGCAGGGAAACCTAAAAAAGATAGGTATAAAGCTACGTCTATAGAAAAATTCCAAACACAGTTTGCCAATGAGTTGCTTAATAAACTAAATCCACAGATTAGAAAAACAATTGGCGCTATTCGTGATTACGGTGAAAAGAATTTTGTAAGTGAAGGAGAAGGTATAGCTAACTTCGATGCTATGAAAGCCGCAACAAATATACCAGGAGTTCTTGGAGTAGGAGTTAAAGCTGGTATAGGAGTTGGTAATATTTTAGGACGAACTATGGATGTTAATAAGTCTGCAGATAGTTTAATAGGTGCTGTAAATAATGTAAGCGTCGGTGGAACTAAAGGAAAAATAAAAAAAGACGAAGCTAATTTACTTGGCTTAAAAGCCCAGATGGGAGAGTTTGATACTCTAACAAAAGGACTGGGAGCAAATGTAAAGTTAGCTACTTCTGATTTATTAGGAACTGCAAATGCTAAAATAAAACGTGATTCTGCTGCTATGAATCTATTACTACCAGCCGCAGAGTACAGTGGTAAATTAATGACTTCTGGAGAAAACGATGGCACTTGACCAAGGATATAATCCAACTAACGATTTAGAAGGTTTCTTACGTTCTGACTACGACAATTTTATGAAAGAAGATGCTCCATTTCAGGACCGACTTCTTCAACAAGCTATGAACGATACTTCTATTGTAGATAGGGCTAGGGAAGTAGCACCTATGGAAATAGAAAAACAAAACCAAATAATGCAACGTAATTTAGAAAGGTACGGCGGCGGTAACCTTTCACCAGCGCAAAGAAAAGAAATGCAAAGAGCTCAACAAAGAGGAGGCTCACTTGCTACAGTCAACACAATAAATTTAGCTAGAAGAAATCAAAGAGAAGTTAACCAAGCTTTAAGAGCACAATTACTAGCCTCTTTTAATAGACAAAAAGCTGGAGCAACAGGCATGTTAGCACAGTCTGGCCTCGCTCAAGTTTCTAGAGAAAACGCATATAGAAATGCAAAAGCTTCTTATAGAGGTAACTTATTCAAAATAGGCGGTAGTTTAATAAAAGGCGCAATCTCTGGCGCAGCGAGTGGTGGATAATGTCTAATCAATACTTGCCAGAAGACTATAAACCAAAAGGTCTTCTTTATAAATTACCAGTTGTAGGCGACGCTATTAAAGATGCTCTTATTCCCCAAGACGTACAAGAGCGTAGGGCTAGAAAAGCGAATGAAGACAAAATGCTAGCTGAGGGAGTTACTACTGGTTTTAATGATAGGCTTCTAGATGATATGAGAGCTTCCGAGTTGACTGGAGCTAATTACCAACCTTTAGAGACCGAAGAGTTATCTTTTGGCGCTAATTTATTATCGGTAGTTAAAAACGAAGAGGGTACTCAGTTTATTCCAAAACATAAAGAATTTATAGGAGCTCTATTCGGCGATTTACCTTTGTTAAATACAACCCAAACAGTAGGTGGTACTACTGAAGACTTTAGAGTGACCGACGCTGTTTACAATCAAAACACCAACACTGTGTTTGTTGTAGGTGAAAACTACAAAGGCGATATGGCCCCTAAAACAGTAATGCAAAGTGATAAAGAAGGAGATCAAATAGCAGAATATACTCTGTCAGACTGGAATGAATTAGCTAAAGTAGCTTATGAGTACAAACGCATAAACTCCAACTACAAGCCGGGATATTTAAGTAACGCTCGAGAAGACGTTGAGGCGATGGCAGATAATGTGTATACAAATATAGCTATGGGTGTAAAAGAAGCTTACGAAAATGGTTTATTAGATGACCCAGATAACCTTAATCAATTCAACGAAGGTATCGCAGCAATGCTTGCTGACCAACAAGACCCAGAACAAGTAGCTAAGCAAGACGACCAAATACCTGGAATTGCTCTGACAGAAATGAGACCTGAAATAGCAAAGTTAGTTGGACCCCCAGACCCAAATTCAAAAGAGGGACAAGCGGCCTACGAAATGGTAGAAGGGTCGAGCCTAAGTGAAGAAGATCAAAACGCTATGATTGCAGCTTGGAACAACATGAACACGGGAGAAAAAGTGTCCTTGTTAAGTACAGGTTTGTTAGTCATTCCTGGAATAGGCGCAGCAACTTACGCTGGAGTAAGAGCTATAGCTTTTGGCGCGGGGGTGTTATCTAGAGCTAACATAAGCACAAAACTACTTAACTTTGTTAAGTCAGCAGTAACAAAACCTAAAAAAGAATCTTTAGCTGTAGCTAAGAGCGGTAATAAATTTCCTACAGGCTCTCCACAAGGCCAACAAATCGTTAAAGCTGGCGAAGCAGATTTGAAAAAAAGATCTACAATAGACAAAGTTAAAGACTTTGGTAGTGGTAACACAGGCAATCCGAGGGTTGTAACTGAACAAGTTAAAGATACTGCTGGTAACGTAGTAAGAGAGTTTGCCCCAGGTAGAGCAGCAGGGGTAGGTTTAGTAGGTACAAGTGTAGGTGGGAATATAGCTGGTGGCATAATTCAAGGTGAACTTGATGAGATGGATGACGCTACAGATATGACAGGTACAGGCCCAGCTGTTGAGCTAGAACCTGTTAACATTCCTAAATTTAAAAGTGCGCAAGAAGCGGCAACTTGGTTTCAAGATGAAAATAACTATGCAAATTTTGTTGCGTCCGCAACTAATGAAGGAGCTCAAAATATTGCAGCTAAATTAGAAGAAGCTTTTGCAACTCTCGGTATTAATGATGCTCAAAGTTTTACTACTAATATAGAAGAAATAAAAGCAAGAATAAATCCTGGTAATGATTTTAATACGAACCAAACCTTGGCAGCTCTAATTGCTGAAAGATCTGGGGGAGTTAAAGAAACACAAGCTACACTTTTTAATCAAACTCTGACTGCACTTACTAGCTCAGATAGATTAGGTTTTGAAGTTGCTAAAGAACGAAGAAGTATACAAAGCCAAAGCCTAACAGAGTTTACAGACTATTACTTAAAAGATTTTGATACAAGCGGAGAGATTCAAGAAATTAACGACCTTTTTATTACCAATGAAGATGGGACTAGTTTTGATGAATTACAAGGTCAAATGTTACTACAGCGTAAGAAGTTTGCGGGTAAGTACCCAGAATTATTTCCAGAATATGTAATGACAGCCAATGGGCCTGTAAATAAAAAAAGAGCTCAGATAATAGCTAATGGTGCAAAACGAGGGCTAAACTCAACACAACAGACAAATCTTGAGAATAACTTAAATCAGATTGAAAAATTAGAAAGAGCTCAAACAAACCAAACAGTAAAAACCTTAGTTAATAAATATGAAGGTAAAACTAGCTGGTTTGAATCCATCAGAAATTTATTTGCTAATAGAAATCCTTTTGCAAATCCTGAAGATGACATTTTTCCTTACATGCAAGTAGAAGTAAACCAAAGGAAAGATGGTAGCTACGACCCTGTACGTTTCATAGTAAGACAGCCAGGCAACACAGGTGGGGCAAGGACTAACGTAGTGATTGAAGACCAAGAGTTTAATAGAGAGTTTGGTAATTCAGACTCTCAATATCAAATGAGCTTTTACGCAAATCTAGGCAAGCAAAATATTAAAGTTTTAAACAAGTAATGTATGGCAATAACAAAAGAGTTCATAGGCAGCCAATCCGAAAGGGACATAAGGGCTAATAATCTTAAAGACTTAGAACCTTTAATAGGCACTCAATCTGATAGAGTATTTGGACCAGAAGATCGTACAGAAGTAGATGACCTAACTTCTGGTATAGAACGATTTCGTGCTTCTTTTAAAACCGGACAAAAAAACCTTGTAAGTTCATTTCAAAACTTTGACGCTTCTATTGCTTCTATAACCGGCAATGAAGAGCGAATGAATGAATCGCTAAGACGTGCCAAAGAAGAACAAGAACAAGGTGCTTATTATCTTTTAGATAGCCAATCGTTTGAAGAGTTTATAGAAGCCCCTACTTTTGACGGTTTTATAGATAGTGCTATAGAAGCTACAGGACAGTTTGCTCCTACTGCTATTACTAGTGTTATTGCGGCTATGACGGGTGCAGGCGTCGGTGCAAGTTTAAGCTATCTTACAGGTTCTAGTAAACTTTTTGCTGCAGCAGGAAGTAGCGGGCTGTCTACTATTCCAGCTAGTTTAGCTTCTAAAAAGTTTGTACAGACCGAAGTAGAAGATATTTTAAAGAAAAAAGTAACTCTAGATGTTTTAAAGAAACAAGGCAAAAAAACTGCAATCACCATGACGCCGGATGAAGAAAAAGTTATTAAACTTCTTTATCCTTACCTACGTGGCCAACTTAGAAATAAGTATGCGACTGTAGGGGCAGTAGCAGGTGCTTTTGCACAAGAACAACCTATGGGTGCTGGTATTGCCTTTGGGGATTATGCCGAACAAGGCATGACAGATCCTATAACTTCTTTTAGAGCACAACAACAAGGTATTGCGTTTGGTGCTATAGGGGTAGGAAGCGAAGCTTTAATATATAAAGCTATTACGAATAATGTAAAAAGCAAAGCAGCTAAAAATTTAATAAATGAAAGAGCTGTAATAGACGCACCTTCGTCTGCTAAATCTGCATTAGATATTGTTTCTAAAGGTTTAGGCGCTGGTTTATTAACTGGAGCATCAGAAGGGATAGCAGAGTTAGGGCAAGAAGAACTTTCTGTACAACAAAAATTTAGAATAGACAGTGAATACACAAAGACCCAAGCTAATTTAGATAGACTTCAAGCGTTGTATATGGGAGCTATAGGAGGTATGGGTATAGGTACTGGAACTGGTACAGGTACCGCAGTGTTAGGAAAAATGAGAGAGTTAGCGGAGATAGGATATGAAAAGAAAATGTTTGACCTCTATCAACAAACAAAACAAGGCGAAACAAATCCTATCTTAGAAACACAAAGCGACATAAGCGCGCAATTCGCAGACTTAATAGACCCTAAAATAGGTAGAGAGTTTGTATGGGTAGATGAACAAAACTATTCAGAGTTCGGTCCTATTTCTAATAGAGTAAATAAAACGCCTGGTTTAGAAAGAACTATGATTCCAGGGGTGGGCACCTTCTTCTCTTTAGACCCAACTTTAAATCAAAGATTTGTAAACAGCATGAGTGCGTCACCTTTAAATAGACAAAGACTACTAAACTTTTTAGATATCTATGGAAACAACCCTCCTACAGAAGGGAAAGGACAGAGAGTTGTAGTATCTGTACGTGGACAAAATAGCGAAGTATTAAAAAGATATGATGTACAAATAGGAGAAGAAGAACAAACAGCTATTACAGCTGCGCAAAACTATATAGGCGGACCAGATGGAACTAATAATAGAAATATTGTTGTACAAACCTTAGAAGCTTTTAATGAAGAACGTGCGGGCAAGCTCCCAGTCAAAGAAGAACAATCCGCAATGGAAGAAGATTTAAATGATTACGAAGCTTCTCAAACACCTTTCGAAACTTTTACTACTGAACAAGAAAGGTTGTTTGCTCAAGATACTCAAACAGAACCACAAATAATACCTGATTTAAAAGCTAGAACAGGAAATAAAAAACAAGAACAACAGGGATCATTTGAAAACCCCATCGCGAACAAGCAAACTGGTAAACCTTTTGCAAAAGTACAAAATGAAAAATTTGTAGTTAAAAAAGGAGATGAGTTTTACAATCAAGTAATTAAAGGCGATGAAGAAATTACAGCCCTACCTGCTGAGTTTGTAACAGAGTTCGACAAGCTAGTGTCAGAAGGTAAGGTCAGTCAGACTGCAGTACAAAGGTATGCAGAGGTTAATAAAAGGCTGGCTGCAGACCTACTTGGTAATCAAGCTTATGGTTTTAGTTCAAGAGGAGATGGCGTTGTTATTTATAAGTATGACATGCCAGGGGTATCTACTGCTGTAGGCACACAGACTGTTACTCCGGATTTAGCAGAAAGAGTTGCAAAAACTGTTGGTAAAGGAAAGACAAACAAACCAGCTGAACCCGGCAAACCTAGAAGTAGAAATAATTTTACAAGATTTGAATTAGAAAAAGACGGAGAAAAAACTCCTGTAGACCCAAACAAATTTATAAACGTGGGTAGAAATCTTTCTAAATCTTTTGGCAACTCAATAGAAGGAGACTTTCAATCTGCAATAGGAGGTTTTGGGTTTTTAATGGCTGAGATGGCTAACAATGGTTATACGCTTTTATTTGAAGGCAAACCTTTTAGTGATGAACAAACAAGCTACGCACCTGTATATAACAAAGACGGCAGAGCGCTTACATTAGATCAGATGCAGGCATCAATAGGATCAACAGTACCACGAGCACGAAAAGGCGAAGGTGGTAAAGGCAGAGTAAAACTAACTGAAGATGAGTCAAGAGAAGGGATTGAAAGAGATGATATAGAAGGCTTAGAAGCAGTTCGAGACCTAGCTGAAGAAGACGTAGCAGAACGAAAAGACAAACTTGTAGATGAAAAAATTATTGCTGGGCTAGAAACAGAAGCTTTATCCGAAGGTTTAACCGAGCAAGAGAAAAAAGCAGGTGTGTTTGTAAGTAAAAAAGGTAAAAAAGTAAGGCCTTTTACACCTGAAGGTTCAACTGAAGGGGCAATCAATAGAAGCACTAGGGAACAACAATTACAACGACCTGTGGAAAGAGCAGAAAAAAATCTTGAATACTCTAATGATAGGCTAGCAATCGCAGAACAAAACTTATTTGATGCTCAAAAAAACGAAATGGAACAAAGAATTCAAGAGGATCCTACTGACCAATATGCTTATGATAGTAGTGCTTTATTTAGAGAGTGGACTAAAAAACCAGCACAGTCTAAAGAACAGCAAAAACTTAGTAAGATTCAAGCAAAAGCGTCAAAAGAAATTATTAAATATAGCACTACTATAGAAAAGCACCTTGGGGTAGAGGTTTTAGATACTTTAAAAAATCTTGCAAAAAATACACTTGGTATAAATAGAGAAATACTATTCTTTAGCACAGAAGATACTATAACTTTAGACGATAAAAATTTAGAAAAAAGAGCAAAAGCGGCACAAGCTAAGTTCGGACCTACGTCTAATTACAGAGGCTATAACGTACGAGGCCGCGGCAACACCGATGTACTCATCATACAAACTAGAGATGGTTTTAATGTAGAAGACCAAGGCGCGAGGCTTTTTACTGTGGCCCACGAGATAGGGCATACTTTTATTTATCAAGAATTAGATAGGAGTTTAAAGAACCCAACCCTTAGAAATGCTTTACAAAAAGCTTTTGAAAAAGCAAAAGCCCTCGGTACTACTAAGCAATATCAACTAGAAGGTGATAAAGGCTTTCAAGAATGGGTGTCAGATCAAATAGCTGTATTTTTAATAGATGAAACTAAAAAAGCTACAAATCAAACAGAGTCTTTCTTTAAAAATATAGCCACCAAAGTAAAAGCTTTCTTCACTAAGTATTCAGCAGTAGCTAAAAGAAGGTTTACACAAGACCCAGCTTTTAATGATTACATACAAGAAGTAATGTCTTCTAATAAAAATAACAAATTTCAATATCAGCAAAAAGCTAAAATAGAAGAACAGGTAGAAGCAGTTCAAAAAGTCATAACCAAAGGCGCGGAAAAGAATCTAAAACGAACAGTTGATAAAATTATAGAGACAGGTGAAATACCTAATACACAAACAGATTCAGCTACTCGTACCCTTAGAACAATCTTCCAAGATACTGATGGGCTGCTTAGAAGTTTTGGTAAACCAGGCAAAACTTTGGCTAGATTATTTAAGCAAAGAGTAGGCACTACAGAGAAAACTGGATACTTAACTAAAGTGTTTAGTCTCGCTCGTTCAAAAATGAATGAAATTCAAACTATCTTAAATGTAGAAACAGCAGCAGACATGAATGAAACAGTAGAAAAAACTCTACAAGAGCTAGAAAACCCAAACACCCCTTTCGAACAACTTTCTCCACAAGCTCAAAACATGCGCACGTTTTTAATTAAGCATTACAACGATTTAAACTTAGGTGAATTAGGAGTTGGCTTCTTAGAAAATTATTTCCCTAGGATGTATAAGATGGAAGAACTTCTTAATGACCCTGGTTTAAGAGAAGATTTAGTAAATCTACTTGCTGCAGCTAACCCTCAAGTAAATAAATCAGAGTTAGTAGATGCAGTTACAGAAATGTTGAGTAAAGCGGATGAAGATCCAAACTTTAGTAGAGAAGAAGACCAAGTTTTTGAAGTGGGTATGTTAGCAAAAAGGGCAGAATTTTTTAGAAATTTAAATACTCAAGATTTAAGAAACGCTGGTTTATTAGAAGATGCTTCTTACGCTTTGCAAAGATATATACAAAACTCTGTAAAAAGAAGAGGTTTTGCTGATATAGGAGGGTCTAAAGCTATTGAAGAACAGTTAGCTCTTATAAAAGACCCTAAAGAAAGAAAGTTAGCTGAAGATTCTGTAAAGGCAATTTTAGGTAGAGTTGACCCTGTAGACAACGCTGTTTTACGAAACATTAATAATGCAGGACTATTTTTTAATGTTGCTACTTTACTGCCCCTATCTGTTTTTGCTTCTTTCCCAGACGTGGCTGGTCCTATTTTAAGATACAGAGGCATTCCTAATTTCTTAGAGACTATGCGTACTATTACCGCAGCTATGTCGGATGAAGAATTAAATACCTTTGGAAAAAATATAGGAGCTGTAGGTATAAACGCTATGAATGAACAGTATGTAGGAGCAGGAGAGCTTCAATATACAAGTAAAGGCACAAAAAAAGCTACAAACCAATTTTTTAGATTTATACAACTTGAACAGTTTACTAATTTTACTAGACGATTTGCTGCAGGCATGGCCAGGGTGTTTCTTTTAGATAACGCTAGTAAGGCTTTAGAAGGGGATGAAACCGCACAAAGGTATTTAGCAGAGTTAGATGTAACTGCTGAAGAAGTTATAGCCTGGGGTGGTGGCGATATCACAGCTCCATCTAACCAAAGAGTTAGATTAGCAGCAGCTAGGTTTGTAGATGAAGCTATCGTTAGGCCTAATGCAGCAGAAAGACCTATCTGGGCTTCTGACCCTAGGTTTGCTTTAGTTTGGCAACTTAAATCTTTCTTTTATTCTTACGGTAAGAACATTGTGATGGGTACGGGTAGGGAGATGCAGTCTAGAATGACAGAAGCAGGAATGAAAGGAGCCGCAATACCATTGTTTATGGCTGCTGTAACTTTGATGCCTCTAACAATGCTAGGCTTAGATTTACGTGAAAGGTTCAAAATAGGATTAGCATATGCTTTACCAGGAGTTAGCCCACAAGATAAAAACTACAGAAGATCTTTAGAAATGGATTATGGCGAATACAGTACAGAAATACTAGACAGGTCAGGAGTGTTAGGGCCCTACACTATGGCGCTACCTTTATTCATAGAAAGAAAAAGATACGGAGACCCTTTATGGGTAGGGCCATTAGGGCCTACCATAGGCACGGGTTATGACTTAATAGCAGGTGACATTAAACCTAAGAATTTAATTCCATTTTACAGTGCATTATAGGTATAATTAAAATATGGCATATTCAGATACAATAAAATTAGTAGTAGGAGACACACTCCCTGAGCTAACTTTTACATTAAAAGATAGCAATACGGCTGCTTCTGGGCAAACTTTAGACGTTGAAAACGATGCAACTTGGGCTGCTATTGATCTATCAAGCGGCAGCGTTAAGTTTCGTATTAGAGAGGTAGGACAAACTACAGTACTAAAAACAATTACCGCTACCATTACAAATGCTAGCGCAGGCATATGTGCCTTAACTTTCCCTACGGGAACTTGGACCGCAGCTGGTACGTACGAAGGTGAATTAGAGTTTACTAAGTCAAACGGCCAAATACAGACAGTGCAAGACCTAGTAAAATTTAAGGTACGTGAAGATTTTGATTAATGGCCTTTCGTGCAAAACTTAGTTATGTAGATCTAAAAGCGTCCGTCTCTTTTTCTGAGCTTAAGATAGTAGTATCGCAAGCTGATACCCGCACTAGTCTTAACTTTACTTCTCCTAAAACCTCTATACACAGCCAATTATTACAAACAATAGTTGAATACGTTAACCTTAACTCTTTAGTTAGTTATGTAAATTTATCTGCAGTAGATGTACTGTTAGATGCTGATAGTAAGAATTTATATTTCATACCGCAAAACAACTCACCCAATGTTGTAACTCTTACAATGTTAGAGGACACAGCACTAGAAGTAGGTAAGTCTTTAATTGATACACCCATCATACAAGATGTACCAGAATTATTTGTAGGTAAAACTCTTAACGATTCTTTAGCCTTTGGAGAAGTTGTAGCCATCTTAATAACGTTCCTACGTGAGTTTAGTGATACTTTTGCCTTTACAGATACAACATCTTTATCCGTACAACCCTCATACTCAGACTCTTTTAGTTTCGCAGATGCTCCTAGCCTTAGTTTAAATAACCTCTATGCAGACACTTTTAACTTTGCAGATACTGACTTTAGGGATGTTAACAAAGGGGTATTAGATACCCCCACCTTAACTGACACCCAAGTTGCTAGTTTTGGTGTAAACAAAACAGATGCTTTTAGTTTTACAGATACACCCGCCCTTAGTTTTGATGCTCTTTTGTCTACTGATTTAATAACGTTTGCAGATGCTTCTTCTTTACAACCAGAGTTAGGTAAAACAGATACTTTTGGTATGGGGGATGTATTTAGCCGTATAGTTAGTTTTTCTAGAACTTTTACAGATGCTGTATCTTTAGATGATATTGCTTCTGTCAATGACCCTTTACAAACAGACGTAGATTCTGGTAAAACCAATGTGATTGGATTTGCAGACGATCATTCGTACGTATTTGCTAAACTGTTAGGCGACACGTACGGGTTTACAGATTTACCTGCAATAGAAGCTATAAAACCTTTTAGCGATAGTTTTACGTTTGCAGATACAGAAATTTTAAGTTTTACTAAAGGCGTAACAGATACATCGACCTTAACGGATACAGAAGAGCTTGATCTAGGTTTAGGTAAAACAGATACATTTAGTCCTACGGACGCGGCTAGTTTAGCTGTAGCTACTATACACGCAGATAATTTTAGTTTTACTGATAATGAGATACTAGCTTTTACTAAAGGAGTACTAGATACCCCTACTTTAAATGATACACAGGCCATATCCCCAAATCTTGGTAAATCTGATATCTTTTCGGTTTCTGAAGCATTATCGCTATCTCTTGGCAATTCTCATACAGATAGTGCTACAATATCAGAAGTTATAAATATTGTTACCGTTCAAAGCCATAGCGTTTTTAACGCAGCGGGACTAAATATCGGGACACTAAACTAGGAGAAACTATGATAAACGACGGTTTAATTTTAAAAGGTAAGTTAGCTATCGCTTTAAATGGCGAAACAGTTAAAGAAGTTGATAACCTTGTTGTTACCGCAGGTAAAGGTTTTGTAGCCTCAAGGATGAAGGATGCTAGCACTACTGCAATGACACATATGGCTATTGGAACAGGATCTACTGCAGCAGCAGCTAGTAATACTGCTTTAGGAAGTCAGTCAGCTAGAACTACTTTAACTTCTACAACTGTTAGCGGAGCGGATATTACTTACGTAGATACTTTTCCAGCAGGAACAGGTACAGGAGCTATAACAGAAGCAGGCTTATTTAATGCCTCATCAAGCGGTACTATGCTTTGCAGAACCGTATTTTCAGTTGTAAACAAAGGCGCGTCTGACTCAATGACAATTACCTGGACTGTAACAGTTTCTTAATTTTTAAGGAGTAACCTGTGGCAGTTGTTTTTAAGAACAATGCAAAAACAACCCTTGCATCTAGCCTAACATCTTCGGCTACTTCTGTAACAGTCGCAGATGGTAGCGCTCTACCGTCCCTTTCTGGGGGCAATACCTTTTTTTGTACTTTTGATGATGGCACTAATGTAGAAGTTGTTAAAGTTACTGCTAGAAGTAGTAACACCCTTACTGTCGTCAGGGCCCAGGACGACACTACCGCACGTGCATTTTCTACCGGTGATGTAGCAGAACTAAGACTTACCGCTGGAATCCTAAACTTATTTTCCCAAACAGGCGTAGCTATAACCGATGAGATAGAAGCCTACCTAGATGCCAACGGTCTTACTTTCCCAGACAATGTAGAAGCTCGGTTTGGTACAAATAATGACCTACGAATTTACAGTACAGGCTCTTTTAGTTATATAAAAGAACTTGGTACTGGCGGATTATATTTAGATACTAATGGAGATGCAATATATTTAAGAGGTACTACTGGCAATAAAAATATGGTCAAAGCCAAAAAAAATAATGCGGTAGAGCTTTACTATGATGGTGACCAAAAGTTTTCCACAACCTCAACAGGCATAGACGTAACAGGTTTAGTAACAATCGATACAAACCCAGGTTCTACTTATGGGGTAAGCGAAGCCTTAAGAATTGATGACAGTGCTGGAACAAACGATAGAGCATTACAAATATTTGAATTATTACACTCAGGTGGAAGATCACATCGATTAACCTTTAATACAAATATAACTACTGATGGTTCTTCAGCATACACTTATACTCAGGGTAATTATGGGGGTTCTTCACAAATTGAATTTGGAAATAGTGGTGAAATAGTTTTTTTCACAAATCCTCAAGGCACAGGTGGGTCCACTACAGCAATAACACCAACAGAAAGACTTAGAATAAAGCAAACAGGAGAAGTCCAAGTCCAAGGGGAAATAATAGCAGCTTCTTTAGATATATCAGGTAATGTTGATGTTGATGGTACATTAGAAACAGATGCTTTAACAATTAATGGTACCGCTTCAGTCCCTTTTGAAAGTGGAGACCACAGTAAACTTGATGGTATTGAAGCAGGGGCAACAGCCGACCAAACTCAATCCGAAATAAACGCATTAGGCATAACTGCAACAGGTTTGTCTGGGTCTCCAAACATAACAGTTGGAACTATCTCTGCGGGTGTTTTTACAACTACTGCTAATACTGGCACATTCTCTAATTCTATTGGAAGCTTTCCTCTTGTTACTTCCACACCATACGATTATGTTGCTAAATTTGAATCAACAGATGCTAATGCTTTTATAATTCTTGAAGATAATTCATCAACAAGTAACGCTAACAGAATAGGTGTAACAAATAACGATATGAAATTTGTTACAAATGCAACAACTGCTCTTACTCTTAATAGCTCACAAAATGCCACCTTTGCAGGCGATATTACATTAGCTAATGATAAAGATATACATTTCCTAAAAGCAGATGGAACAAATGATGGTACAAAACTTACAAGAGCTGGCGGTAATGCTGTGCGACTTAAGTTTGGGGGCAACTCACTTATTTTTGATGCTCTTGACGATGCTGATTTTAGAGTCTACAACAGTGGTGGCGATACAATATTCCTAGTCGATTCTAACTCAACAGCAACTAGTAGTAGTGTAAATGTGGTTGGTAGTTTTAAAGTTGGTGGAACAAGAAGAATTACTAATGCTGGAGTATTAGAAAATGTTACAACTGCTACTGCATCCGCAGGTACCAATACTACCGCACTTGCTAATACAGCCTTCGTACAACAAGAAATTACTTCTCTAATTGGCGGTGCTCCTGGAACACTAGATACTTTAAACGAACTTGCAGCAGCTATTAACGATGACTCAAACTATAACTCAACACTTACAACAGCATTAGCTACCAAACTACCAAAAGCTGGTGGCACGATGTCTGGTGTCCTTAATATGGGTTCACAGAATATTACAAATGCAAGTGATATTGGTATGGCAACTGGTCATTCGTCAGGTAAATTTGCTGTAATGGCTACTTCTGTTCATGGTTCATATGATTTTTACAATAATGGCACTAGTTATTTTAATGGCAATGTAATTGTAGATGCCAATTTAACTTTAAGCGGGGGCGGACAAATATTAGGAAGTCCAGACATTACTGCGGGTAGAGTCGTTACAAGCGGATTATACGGAACAGGTCATAGCTCTTCAATATTACCTATATGGCAATACAATGCAGGTAATACAGGCTACGGTATTGGCTACTACGAAGGCAGCCCAGATAATATAAGTTTTGATGTTTCAGGTCATTTAATGACTGGTACTCCTGATTTTAAAATATCTCAAAATATTGCTTATGTGAATGGTAATGCAGTTTGGCATGCTGGAAATGACGGTGCAAGTTCTGGTCTTGATGCTGATCTTTTAGATGGACAACACGGATCATATTACAGAAACGCTTCAAATATAAATGCAGGAACAATAAACACTGCTCGTTTACCAAATCCTATAGTCTTATCTGGTGGCAACGCTATTATTAAACTACAAGAAACTGATGTTACCAATAGCCCAACATGGTGGCATGTAGCAGATGGTGGAAACTATTCAATAAGATTAAACAACACAGGCGGATATCCATTTCAAATTACCACAAATAGTACCAATAATGCTGTATCAGGAATTGCTCTTAACTATGCTACAACAATTCAAGGTAACACTGCTTGGCATGGAGGCAACGATGGGTCTGGTTCAGGTCTAGATGCCGATCTACTTGATGGTGTTAATAGCGGATCCTTTTTAAGAAGTGATGCAGCAGATACTGCCACAGGCGGAATTACATTTGCTGCTACTCCTACTCTGGGAGGAACAAGTGCTAATGAAGGTGGAGAAATAAACTTTGGGGCTCCAACAGGTGGTGGCTCATCATTTGCTTTAGACAATTATCAAGGACACTTTAGAGTACACACACTTCAGTCAGGAAAGAATTTTCAAGTAATAGGAGCTGGAGAATCACAAAGAACAACAATAAATACCAACATAGGAACTGTATGGGGTTCTGGCAATGACGGTAGTGGATCGGGACTAGACGCTGACACATTAGATGGTGTTAATAGCGGATCCTTTTTAAGAAGTGATGCTACTGACTCAGCAACAGGTGCTTTAACATTTTCAGGAGCTATATTAAGTAATGGACATAGCTCAGGAGACAACTGGCTGCCATATACTGATGGTAATTTCTATTTTAGAGCACCAACGGTTATTTTTGATGGTAAGGCAAGATTTAATGAAGAAGCTCGTGTAATAACAGGAAGTGTTGCGGCAAGCAATACTACTGAAGGTTTGATGTTCGATGGTAACTATGTAACAGGTCAATATCGACACAGGTTCAGAAAACAAGATCTTAATGGGGGTCTTCCATTATTTCTAGATATCTCTGAAGGCACAGCAAACAGTTATACTGCTATTGCAAGATTTGGTCCTTATCTTAATAACACTCAAAAATTTGAAGTTTATGGTAATTCTCGATTTGATGGGGATGTTGAGGTCGGAGTTCTTACTACTACTGACAGCGGTGTTTTATATTTAAACGGTTCTACAGCCAATAAACGAGCAGAACTTAGCTGCTCAAATGGTAATCTACATATTGATGCAGACAATGGAAATGGAATATATCTAAACTGGTACGGCTCACAATCAGCAGCATCTACAGCAGGAACTTATTTTGGTAATGCCAATGCAGGACAAGTTGCAAGAATAGATGGAAGCGGTAACTTTACTTTATCAGGAACAGTAGATGGAAGAGATGTAGCAGCAGACGGAACTAAACTTGATGGTATAGCAGCTGGTGCAAACAATTTTTCACTAGGGTCTACGATTACTGTATCTTCTGACATACAAACTACAGGAGGATTACTAAAGTTTACCAGCAATAACCATGTATTAACTACAAATAATACAAACAATATTTTATTCAAATCAGGAACTACTGGGACAATGGGTCTTTTGGGACAAAATAGTGGTAGTCAGTTTAGATGGCAAATATATGGAGACGGCAGTAATTATGGTTTCCTAGACGGAAACTGGGCTAGCTGGGATATTAAGAAAACGACAAATGGTCAATTACAAATTGATGAAGGCAGTGGTTTAGTTAAAGTTTGGTCAGCAGGTAATGACGGATCAGGCTCTGGATTAGATGCTGATACACTTGATGGACAACATGGTTCTTATTATGAGCCAGCAAATACCACAATTCTTCACCAAGGATCAGACATTTCTAGTGCAGATTGGAATACATTTATTGATGGGACAGAGGCTAGTTGGAATACGGTCTTAAATCATAGCGGTTCTAATAGACCCGTAGGATATTATACTTATGGTACGGCTCTTAGTTTTTCTAAATCAGGACAAGCTAAGTTTCAACTTTATGCTTCAGAACAAGCTTCGAGTGGGAATGGTGGTCTTGCCTATCGTACTGGTTGGAATACTACTTACAGAGCATGGGCTAACTTGTGGGATTCTGCTAACGATGGTTCTGGCTCAGGACTAGATGCTGATCTTCTTGATGGACAACAGGGTTCTTACTATGCTCCTGCTTCTGGAGCTAACTATGTACCATCAGGCGGAAGTTGGATGGGTTCGAACTTTAGTGGTTCTAGGCATAGCGGACTTGGAGTAAATGGCGGAGAAATTGCATTTATAAGAGATCATCCAAATAATGCTCAGATGTCTATTCTTGTAGATGGTGCATTTTTCGCAGGTGAGAACAATGGATTCTATTCTTTATACTCAGGTAATAGTTACAATAATAAATCAGGTTTTTATGCGGATACTTCAGGTCATTTACAATTTTCGGGGCAAACTTACGCTCAATTTAATACACAACATGGATATATTCAGCTAGGACCAATGAATACATCTTATGCTCATATCTATACTAATATATCTGGTGGGTTCTACTTTAATAGAACGGGTATATATGCTAACGGTAATACCATGTGGCATGCAGGAAATGATGGCTCGGGCTCAGGATTAGACGCAGACTTGCTAGATGGACTACAACTACATACTGGAAGAAACAACGAAGTAAATAAAGTTGTAAGAACAGATAGTAATGGATATATCCAGACTGGTTGGATTAATACTACTTCTGGAGCAAGAACAACTGAAACAATTACAAGAGTATATGCTTCTGATGATGCATATCTTCGCTATTACACTCTTGCAAACTTTGGCGATCAAATAGCAAGTCATATTAATTATAATTCTTTAGAAAATAAACCAACAATACCTACAAACAATAACCAATTAACAAATGGTGCTGCATATGTAACAAGCAGTACAACTAGATTGGGTTTAGATGCACATTCTTTAACAACCTTAAATAGTACAACTCTTTGGTCACAGCCTTCTGGCTACCAAACAATGGTAAAAGCAAGTACCTCTTCAGGATTACCTTCAAGTCATGGTCAGTCATACTTTGGGTATAACATCACAAGTAGAAGAGACACAGGAACAGGATACTCTTCACTTCTTACTGCATATGATAATAGTAATATGTGGTTTACTTATAATAGTAATGAAGGTGCTTATCCAACTTGGAGAAAGGTATGGCATGATGGCAACGATGGCTCAGGCTCTGGCTTAGACGCTGATAATCTTGACGGCTATACTTGGGCTTCACAAAATAAAGCAGTAGCTGCACGAAATTTAACAATAGAAGCTGGTAACGGTCAAGGAATTGGATTCTGGGGTGGAACTGGTACAGTAGGAAATGGTTCTTATGCAATTTTTATGGGAACAAGTGGTTCGTACGGAAGAGTAGACGGAGAAACTACTTCTGACTACAATATGTACTTTAAAATGACTGCGGGAACAAACCGTGGATTTGTATTCAGAAATAATACTAATAATGTTGTAGGTATTGACAGTACTGGTAATCTTAGAGCGGAAGCGGATATTGTAGCTTACTCAGGCTCTGATATAAGGCTAAAAGATAATCTCACTGTTATATCAAATCCATTGGAAAAACTTTCTAAACTTTCTGGATATAGTTTTGAGTGGAATAGTAAACAGTCTGCTTATGCAGAAGGCAAAAAAGATATTGGATTAGTTGCACAAGAAGTTGAAGAAGTTTTACCAGAGATAGTAAAAACAAGACAAGACGGATTCAAAGGACTTCAATATGAAAAATTAATACCTTTACTTGTTGAAGCTATAAAAGAACAACAAAAACAAATAGATGAACTTAAAGAAAAAAATGATATAATTTTTAAAGGAGAATAATTATGGCAATAACATATAAATTAGATGAAACATACACTGGTAAAAGAAAAACCTCTATGCCAGATCCAGACAATGAAGGTAAAACTATTGATACAACAGTAGATGTAACTGATGTTATAGTTACTTTTACTTCTGATTCACCTGCACTAACACATACACGAAATGTAAATGTAGTTTTAGATTCTGATGGTAAGTACGATAAAGCATCGACATTAGCAAGAATTGAAGAAGTAGCAGCTGGTGTAGCACATAAAGTAGCCGTTGGAGTTATCGCTCCCGCAGAATAAATAAATGCCTTTACAAAGCTCAGGGGCAATATCCTTAAATCAAATTCATGTAGAGGCTGGTGGCACATCTGGATCTCAAGCGTCTATTAATGATGCTGATATAAGAGCTTTAATAGGAAAATCCTCTGGGGCTACTATGGCATTCAGTGAATGGTATGGTGCTTCCTCTGCAGCCTTCCCAGGTTCTGGGGAAAATAGTTGGTTTCAATTAACAGGTCTAGGTGGCAACGGTCCTAATGCTTCTTCTATGAGTCAAAACCATTCAAGCACTTCTTTTGTACAAGTTGGTTTTAATTGTGGGTTTCAAAATGACACCACTAATGACAGAATAGCTATGAGATATACAGGATTTACCTCTGCTGCTGCTTCTATTTTTACTTTTCTTTATGTAGGGTATGACGGACATGCTAGTACAACCTTTCAAGCTAAATGTGATTATTCAGTAGTATCAGGTGGTTTTGTAGGATCTGTAGAGAATCCTGCTTCATATTCACCAGCATCAGGTACTTATGCAAATATAAGTACATCTACCTATAGTCCTGTATGGCAATGGACGGTTACTGTAAATAGCGGAAGCGGAACAAGAAGCTTAAGTAGTTATACTGGTACAGCCCCAAAATGGAGCGTAAGAGCTGGTTCTAGTGGTACGCCTATTTCAGGACCAGGTTCAAGTGGGCAGCATTTGTCGCTTCAAGCTACCAGAGGACAAAACCAAGGTCCAGGTGGTCCTGGAGGTTTCTGTATCCATGAAGATATGCTTGTCTCTACACAAAAAGGCAACATGACTATAGCTGATATTATTGATACAGCACCACCTAAAATATGGTCATGGAACAAAGATACTAACCAAAAAGAGTTAGTAGATTTATTAGAAGTTAAGACAGTAGAACACGATAATCTTTATAAAATAAATAACATAATGGCTACAGAAGATCATATGTTATACACAGAAAACTATACAGCAGCCTCTGTTGCTCCTGCAAAAACAAAAGAGAACTATGATGTAGATTGTGCTCAGTTAGCAGTAGGACAAAAACTAATGAAAGAAGATGGCACTTTAGAAGAAATAACATCTATAGAGGTTTATTCTGGAACACATAAAACTTATACATTAAAAACAACTTTGTCTAACTTCTACGCAGACGGTGTATTGGTTGATTCAGAAATATAAAGGTTATACAATAAAAACTAATTTATTAATTAAGGAGTAATTATTACCATGGAACAGAATAATCAACAACAAGCACCACAAAATATTAACTTTGATGGTGATGACTATAACGTACAAGACTTGACGCCAAGAGTGGCTAACGAGTTTAATACGTTGTTTCGTATACAAAACGAACTAAACGATCTTTCTTACCAAATCAAAAAATGCCAAGCTGCTCAAACAGTTATCACAGAAGGCCTAAAAGAAGCTATAAAAGAAGATAAAGTAAAACCTCTTGAGAAAGAACAAGTTGTACTAGAAGATTCTATAGAAGCTAAAGATGAGGCTTCTGTTAACTAAACTATTTAGACTTATGCCATCAAACAAAGAAACAATAACTAAACTCGAAGCGCACGAAAGAGAGTGCGCTATTAGATATGGGAACATAGAACAGAGATTAGAAAAAGGTGATAAAAAGTTTGATGCTATGGATACTAAATTTACTAGACTAATAGTGGGGTTATATGTACTTATTGCGGTCGCTTCGGGGTTTGATAGGTTCTTCTCCTAAACCTATGGATATACAAAGGTGTAAGGCTGAGATTAAACGCCATGAAGGTGAAGTCTTAGAAATATACAAAGATAGCCTAGGTTATAAAACTTTAGGCATAGGCCATCTATGTCAACCAAACGACCCAGAATATGACTGGGAAGTTGGTACTAAAGTATCTCAAGAAGTAGTAGATATGTACTACGAAGATGATTTTAATAAGCATCTTGCAGAAGCAATACATGTGTTTGGTACAGAAGAAGCCTTTTACAACCTGCCCGAAAATATCCAACACGTAATAGTTAATATGTGTTTTAATCTAGGAGGGACTAGACTTTCTAAGTTCCGTAATATGTTAAAAGCATGTAGATCACATGATTGGAAACAAATGGCAGCTGAAATGGAAGACAGCAGATGGTTTAACCAAGTAGGAAGAAGGAGTCGAGAACTGCAAGAATCAGTTCTGAATACTGTATAATGAAAAAATGGCCTATATTAAACTTAAAACATTCGGGGGTCTTGCTCCTAAACTTTCGTCTAGACTTTTAAAGGACGAATTAGCTACAACTGCAACTGATGTAAACCTTGAAAGCGGGCGTTTAGTGCCTGTTACAGACAACTCTGATACCCTTACTTTGTCTAATACTTCTAGACAAAGCATTTTTAAATACACAGATAGCCCAGAACGTTGGCTACAATTTGATGAAGATGTAAACGTCGTACGTGGACCT
>Ga0181404_1000076_pt1 | contig 26852 bp, 31 predicted proteins | sample 27SPOviralmetaG_FD_130133 | JGI IMG/M metagenome (GOLD analysis project Ga0181404, IMG submission 130133) | Marine viral communities from the oligotrophic San Pedro Time Series (SPOT) site, San Pedro Channel, CA, USA - 27 SPOT_SRF_2011-10-25 | ecosystem: Environmental > Aquatic > Marine > Strait... | reverse complement strand
CAGTATCAAGGGTTTTCAAATAAAACAGATAAAGGTTTACCTTCACAATATTGGGTTCAAAGATTTATTGATAAAGTCACAATGACTTTATATTTAACACCAGGTGCTTCACAAGCTGGTAATTTTATAAATTTTTATTATACAAAAAGAATTGATGATGTAGGTGCATACACAAATGCAAGTGATGTGCCATATAGATTTGTGCCATGTATGATTGCAGGATTATCTTATTACTTAGCTGTAAAATACGCACCACAAAGAGTTCAAGAATTAAAATTATTATATGAAGATGAGTTGTTAAGAGCAGAAGACGAAGATGGTTCTTCTAACTCTACATATATATCTCCTAAAATATATTACCCTGGAGTTAGTTAATGGCTGTTTTTTCGCAAGGTAAATATGCATTAGCAATTTCGGACAGATCAGGAATGGCTTTTCCATACAATGAAATGGTAAGAGAATGGAATGGTGCGTTTGTACACATTTCAGAATACGAACCTAAACAACCACAATTAGAACCTAAACCAACAAGTGCAGATCCACAAGCTCTACAAAGAGCTAGACCTGCTAGAACAGAATTTCCAACAGAAGATTTTCTACCTGAAAATCCTATTGTAACTGCATCTAACACTACTTTAAAAATTAATTTTCCAAATGGAGAACTACAAGTTAATGATCATATTCGTTTGCGTAATGTTAAACAACCTGTTGGTGGAGCTGCAATTTCAACATTAGAACTATCAACAACTTTAAATGGAGCAATAACAGATTCAGCAACAACAATTGACCTTACCGATGGATCAGAATTTCCAACATCTGGTTTTATTGTAATAGAAAAAGTAAACAGCACAACAGGAATTTATGAAAACGAAGTTATTGAATATACTGGAAGATCATCAAATCAGTTGACAGGATGTACTAGAGGCACGTCTGCGCCTTATAGAGGTGTATCTCCTGAATCTACAGTTGCAAGTTCACATAGTAATTTAGCTAAAGTTTTTGGTTCTTATAAAGTTGCATCATTAAATACGACTCAGGTTAAAGGAACAGGTCAACCTGAATTTTCTACACAATTTGATGGAATAAATGTTACTTTAGTTAATACTGCATCAAGCACAGAAACAGGGGGCGGTTTACAGTGTACAATTGGACCGATAAATGATAGAGCTTAATTATGGCTGGAACAACATACTCAAGTTTAACAGATGATATTAGAAATTACACAGAGGTAAGCTCTGATGTATTTACTACTGCTGTTATAAATAGATTTATTGAAGATGCTGAGTTTAGAATATATCAAGAGCTTCCTATGGATTCATCTAGATATGTTTCAGAAGGAACTTTAGCTGCCAATGATAATACTTTAAATGTCCCTGGTAAAGGAACCAAAGGGTCAACAGGAGCTTTGTTTATTAGAGGGATAGAAGTATTTGATTCTACAGCAAATACAGAAGGCAATGGAACTTGGTTAGAGAAAAAAGATCAAACGTATTTATCAGAGTATGTAGATAGAAAATTTGGTCCTTCTGGAACTATACAAAAACCAACAGACACCACTAATTCTGTAACAGGATTTCCCAAATATTATGCGATGTTTGGAGGTGCTACAGGAGATTCTAGCACAACATCTGGAGGTATATACATAGCCCCGACACCTGATGCCGGTTATATGTTTAGAATATATTATAATATGATTCCATTAGGATTATCTAGTTCAACGACTTCAACATACCTAAGTAAATACTTTCCAAATGGACTTTTATATGCTTGCCTGGTTGAAGCATATGGATTTTTAAAAGGCCCATTAGATATGTTGACATTATACGAAAATAAATATAAAAATGCTATACAACAGTTTGCAGGAATGCAGCTTGGAAGACGAAGACGAGACGATTATACTGACGGAACAGTTAGAATACCAGTTAAGTCCCCGTCTCCATAAATTGAGGAGAAAAAATTATGGCAATATCATCAGCTATATGCAATAGCTTTAAACAAGAGATCCTAGTTGGTACTCATAACTTTACTGCATCATCTGGAAACGCTTTTAAAATTGCATTGTATACAAGTTCAGCATCTTTAGGTGCGAGCACTACAGCTTATTCAGCTACAAATGAAATTTCTAACACATCAGGTTCAGCTTATTCTGCTGGCGGTGAAACAATTACAAGTGTTACACCGGTATTAGATGGATCAACTGCAGTTTGTGATTTTGCGGACGTCTCTTGGTCATCAGCTTCTTTTACAGCTAATGGATGTTTAATATATAACGATACACAATCAGATAAGGCTTGTGCAGTAGTTGCATTTGGTGGAGACAAAACTGTATCTAGCGGAACTTTTACAATTCAATTTCCTGCAGCAGCAGCATCAACAGCAATTATTCGAATAGCCTAAGGAGTAACTCCTTATGGCAGACAAAACTTTCGTTGTCACAGTCGCCTCTGCTGGCGGTAATAAATATTTTATAGACGGAGTTCAACAAGCCACCGTAATGATAGGTGCGGGTCTTACTTATAAGTTTGACCAATCAGATAGTTCAAATGCAACTCACCCATTAAGATTTTCAACAACCGATGATGGTACACACTCCGGTGGTAGCGAATATACTATAGGTGTAACAACAAACGGAACTCCAGGATCATCTGGAGCTTACACAGAAATTTCAGTTCAAAATGGTGCACCTTCAACATTATATTATTATTGTACAAACCATGGCGGTATGGGTGGTCAAGCAAATACAGATGGTTGGGGTAGATCACACTATGGACAAATGGATTGGGGTGACTCTAACGTTGTGCAAAATGGTTGGGGTAGAAACACTTGGAATGACGGAGGTTGGGGCATTGTTGGTAGCGTATTACTAGAAGGTCAAGGAGCTACTGTTTCTCTTGGAGATATAACTGTAGAACAAAAACCTGGTTGGGGTACACTAGACTGGGGTGAAAATGGTTGGGGTACTGTTGAATCAGCAGTATTTAATTTAACTGCTCCTAGTGCAATGACTTCTAGTGTAGGAGCAATAACTCCTGCAGACGTAGTTGGATTAACTGGTCAAGGGTTAACATCTAATGTTGGTGCACCAACAATTATTTTATCACCAATAGTTTCATTAACTGGACAAGCTGCAACTTCTGCAGTTGGAACTCCTTCTCCAATAGATGGAGAGATTGTTGGATTAACTGGTCAAGTTGCAACTTCTGCAGTTGGTGCAATAACTCCAGATAGTTTCTCTTTAGGAATAACAGGTGTAGGCGCAACTACCGCTGTTGGATCAATTACTATTGATGCAATAGATTTAATAAATATTACTGGTGTTGGAGCAACTTCTGCTGTAGGATCTTTAACAATAGAAATGGCCTATGAATTAACGGGCCAATCAGCAACTTCTGCTGTTGGAACAATAGTTCCTGCAGATGTTGTAGGACTAACTGGTGTAGAAGCTACGACAGCAGTTGGAAATGTATCTCCGTTAGGATATAAAGATATTGACATAACAGGAAATACATCTTATACAGACGTAAACGTGGCTTAAGGAGAAAATATTATGGCTTCATCATACACACCTCTAGGTGTTGAACTAATGGCAACCGGTGAAAATGCCGGTACTTGGGGAACAAAAACTAATAATAACCTATCTTTATTTGAACAATTAATTGGTGGATATAAAGTTCAAACTTTAAATACTGCCGGAACTGGTGCTAACACTACAACTTTAACAGTGACTGATGGTGGAACATCAGGAAGTGCTCAAAACAGAGTATTAATTTTAGGTGCAGAATCTGCTCAAGCTATTACAGGTAACAAAGTCGTAACAATTCCTTTAGACGTAACAGGTTTATTTTTTGTAAAAAACAGCACAAGTGGTGCTTATACAGTTCAGTTTAAATATGCATCTGGTTCAGGTGACACTGTAACTTTTGCAACAACTGATAAAGGTTGGAAAGTTCTTTCTGCAACAGGTAATGATGCATCTAATCCAGATATTGAAGAAGTAGAAGTAGGTGTAGATAATCCAGCAGGATCAGATACACAAGTTCAATTTAATAATTCAGGCTCTTTTGGAGCTTCAGCTAATCTAACATGGGACGATGCAAACCTTACAATTGCAGCAGAAGGTGACCTAAGATTAGGAGACAATACAGGTGGAGAATATGTAGGGGTAGATGCTCCTGCAACAGTTTCATCATCGTACACTATAACCCTTCCAGCAGCTGTAGGTTCGGCTTCTCAAGCCCTAGTAACCTCAGATGGTAGCGGAAATACACAGTGGACATCAACATCAACATTTGGTATATCAACAGGAAAAGCTATTGCAATGGCAATCGTTTTCGGTTAAAAGGAGTTAATTATGGCAAACCCAAATATAGTTTCAGTAACAAGTATTCTAGGCGGAAACGCTGGTTTTAATTTATCTGCTACAGCAACAGACACTTTATTAACTGTTGATGCAGACAAATTATTAAAAATAAATAGAATTACAGTAGCAAACGTTGACGGAACAAACGCTGCAACTTTCGATTTATTTATCGATGGATTAGGAAGTGGTGCATCTGGAGTTACGACTACTGGTGCAGACGCTACAGTTTATTTAGCAAAAACTGTTAACGTTCCAGCAGACTCAACACTTGTTGTTGTAGACTCACCAATATATTTAATGGAGGCCGATATTCTAAAAGGGGGAGCAAGTGCTGCTTCTGATTTAGATTTATTCGTGTCTTATGAAGTAATAGATGATGCATAGGAGGATTAATAGACTATGGCACATTTTGCTGAATTAGAATTAAAACAAGATCCAACAGGTTTCACAACTGATAACAAGTACATTGTTAAAAGAGTTGTTGTTGTAGGAAATGATGTTCCTGCAGGTTTAACTACTTTAGGTCAGAATGACATGCACCCAGATGGAGAGTTTTATTGTAAAAAACTTTTTAATGGTGGTGAATGGAAACAAACATCTTACAATAATAATTTTAGAGGTAAATATGCAGGACGAGGTGCAGTATATGATTCTGAAAATGATGTATTTTATGCACAACAACCTTATGCGTCTTGGACATTAAACACAACTGATTGGAACTGGGAACCACCTATTGCTCGTCCTTCTGTCGAATTTGAAGAAATTGATGGAGAACAATTTTATTATCGAATAGAATGGAGTGAAGCAAATCAACAGTGGATAGGTTACAGAAGTGCAGATCAATATGAATGGAATCCTAGCACATCAGCTTGGGATGCTACAGGGGGATAATAACCCATGGCTGGAATAAACAAACTCACAAAAATTAGTACAGCTGAAGGAGGAATGATTGGTGTAGCCAATTGTGCTTCTTTTGGTAAAAATAAAATTACAAGCACAGCTGCAACTGGAACCGTTACTATTGGATCTGGAACAAAATTAGTTGACATTGCTGTTGTCGCCGGTGGCGGTGGCGGTGAAAGTGGCGGCGGTGGAGCCGGTGGATTAAGAACAATTCAAAATTTATCGATATGTGGAAACGTACCAGCAGTAGTTGGTGGCGGCGGAGCTGCTGGAGCTGTTGGAGTTGATTCAAGTATTGTAATCGGTGGTGTAACATACACTGCTGATGGCGGTGGAGATGGCGGAGCTAGATGCGGAGTCGGTGGAGCCGGTGGATCAGGCGGAGGCGGAGGAGCCTGCGGACCTAATCCAGGAAAAGGAACTAACGCAGACAGCGGAGGTGCTGGTAACACACCTCCAACAAGTCCCGCTCAAGGTTTTAGTGGTGGTAATACACCTTCAACTTATTTTCAAGCTGCTGGTGGCGGTGGAGGATCTAGTGCTGTCGGAGCAAATGGTACTCAATCCGGAGGTGGCGGAGACGGTGGAGCCGGTGGAGCTGGAACAAATATTTCAGCAATATTTGGTACTGGTGTTGGAGTATGTGGAGTAATTGCTGGTGGCGGCGGTGGCGGTGCAAACGTACCTGCTGTTGGCGGTGGAACAGGTGGTGCTGCAGGCCCAGGTGGCGGTGGTGCTGGAAAAGGACCTGGATCAGGCGGAGCTGGAGTTGAAAACACTGGTGGTGGCGGCGGAGGCGCCGAGTATGATCCTGCGCCAAGTGGCGGCGGTGCCGGCGGAAAAGGTGTAGTCATTACAAAAGAATTAAACAATGCAAGAGGAGTTTGGCCAATGGTCCAAGCTGGAACTGCACAATCTGATGGCGCATGGCCTGATGGAACAGTTATTGAATCAGTTACATTAAATTATTTAGTAGTCGCTGGAGGCGGAGCAGGTCAATTATTTGCCGGAGGTGGAGCTGGAGGTTATAGAGCTTCTGGTTACGGACCTTCACCTTTACAAGGATGTGCAGTCGTTGCATGTTCTTCTTCAGCTTATACAATTACAATTGGAGCAGGCGGAGCAAGTGCTGCCGGAACTGCTTATCCTATTGACACATCACCCCCATCTTTAGATGGTCCAGGTTATGGTAGCCCATCAAGTTTCGGTTCTCTTATTCAATCATCTGGAGGTGCTGTACCTTTAAACGCATCTTGCGGAAGCCCATGGAATGCTAACAATGGTTATAGAGGTGGACCTGGAGGTTCAGGTTCTGGAGGTTATGCTTCTCTTATTGGTGGTAAAAGACCAGGAGGTTCTGGAAACATTGGAGGATTCTCTCCACCTGAAGGAAATGATGGTGGATCTGGAGGAAACCCTGATAACAAAGCTTCTGGTGGTGGCGGAGGTGCTACTGCAGCTGGAAGTCCAGGATCAGGTTCAGACCCAGGAGTACCTGGAGGAGCGGGAGCTGCGAACTTAATTACAGGTGTTGCATGTTCAGCTTATGCTGGAGGTGGAGGATCCGGAACTGACCGAGGAGTTGGCGGACTAGCCGGTGGAACCGGTGGATCAGGTGGCGGTGGAACTGCTGCTTCAAGAAACGCTGCTTCTTTATCAGAACCAGGTGTTGCAAATACCGGCGGTGGCGGCGGTGGAGGTACTGGAGGACCTACTAACTTTGGTGCTCCTACTTATTTAGCTCCATGTGGAAAATCACACTATGGATCAAAAGGTGGTTCAGGTATCGTTGTTGTTAGATCACCAGCAGGACACCCTATGTCAGCTTCACCAGGATGTAATACTATATCTTGTGTTGGTGGACATACCGTTGCTAAATTTGTTGTTTCGGGAACATTGACTATTAATTAATTAAAGTATATAAAAACCCATACCATGTGGGTAATACAATTTAGAAAGCATAATAAAATTAAAAATAAACTTTTATCTTTAATTGATAAAATGCCAAATATTTTTTATCAAACACATAAAGGCACAACGGCAACTAAATCCGATTGGAACTTACCTTCTGATTTTCAAAGAGATTATTTAGATTTCTTTTATAAAGAAATAAATTCTTTAATGTCACAAACAGCTAAAAAATTTAAATGTCAAAATTGGACAATTCATAATGCATGGTTTATGCAATATAAAAAAAATGATAAACACGCTTGGCATACCCACCCTAGAACTAATTTATCTGCTGTATATTATTTAGAATTACCTAAAAAAGAATTAATTACTGAATTTAAAAATAATAAAATTAAAGCTAAAGAAGGAGACATATTGATTTTTCCATCATATATGTTACATAGAGCTCCTGTAAACAAAAGCAATGAAAGGAAGACAGTTATATCATTTAACTGTGATTTTTATAATTAATGGAAATTTTACCACTACCTAATTTTGGAGTTATAGAAAGTAGATTACCAAAAGAATTATATAATTCTTTATTAAAAGAATGTTTATCTATAAAGAAACCAAAACCACGTGGAATTGCTTTAGACATAGATTATAAGAAAAAAATGATATCTTATTTAACTGAGAAAGGCGTATCAGAACATTATTTTATAACAGAAGAAAATACATTAAAGATAATTGAAGTTATTAAAAAAATGATTCAAAAATATAGAGAAACTTTTCCAGGTTATTTAGATGGTATAAGATATTTAGATAAAGATGTACCAATGGCTTTTAGAACACCATGGGTAAACTTTCAGAAAAAAAATGAATATTTACCACTACACGAACATGGCGGTGTGTTGTCTTATAATATTTGGATGCAGATACCAGTTCCTTCAATATTTGAATATAATTACAATTCTATTATAGGAAAAAATTTAACACATAGATTAACTTTAACTAAAAAAGATGAGGGGCGTATAGTATTATTTCCTGCACAATTACAGCATATTGTATACCCGTTTTATAACAGCAATAAAACCAGAATGTCTATTGCAGGTAATGTACTTTTACAGACATAATGAAATTATATAAAAATATTCTTACAGAAAAAGAAAGAAAAAAGTTACTGGCGTTTGTTAAAACACAGGTTAGAGATTTAAGGCCAAGATGTCCTGGTTTACAGACTCTTATGGATCTACATACGTTTGACGAAACTAAACATTTTTACAATTTAATTATGTCTAAATATTTTAAAAAATATCAAATTGAAAATTCTTGGGGTAATTATTGTGAAGGGGATGAGATCAATTGGCACAATCACCCTACCTGTAAATTATCGGCTGTTTACTTTTTACAAAATTCTGATAGTTTAGGAACTATGTTTAGAGATGAAAGATATAGTTGGGACAAGATTACTTCACGAAAATGTCCACAAAATTCTTTATTAGTTTTTGATGGTAATGAAATACATTCTCAACCTTATTCACCTAAAAAAATTAAACGTTATTCAATTGCAATAGATTTAATATGATTTTAAAAAACGCTTATTGGTATTTTACAGGTATACTTGGAGACAAGTTTTGTGATGAATTAATAGAACATGGTAATTCTCAAAGAGAAAAAATAGGAACCATAGGTAAAACAGCAAGGAGTGTTAAAGAAAGAATTGGTGTAAAACATGAATCAGAAATTCAAAAACACTTAACAAGAAAAGAAATAAAAGATTTAAAAAAACAAAGAGATTCTAATGTTGCTTGGGTAAATGATAGATGGATCTATGATCAAATAATTCCTTATATACATCAAGCAAATCAAAGCGCTGGTTGGAATTTTGAAATTAGTTATTTTGAAACTTGCCAATTTACTAAATATAAACGTAACCAGTTTTATGATTGGCATTGTGACCCTTTTCCAACACCTTATGATAATCCAGCAGATCCTAATTTCCATGGTAAACAAAGAAAAATTTCAGCTATTGTTCAATTATCTAATCCTAAAGATTACAAAGGTGGGGAGTTAGAAATACAACCAAGAACAGAAACAGATCCAAAAATAGTTTTAAATACTAAAAGACATTTTGGTGCAAGAGGAAGTATTATTGTATTTCCTTCTCATCTATGGCATAGAGTTAAACCAGTTACTACAGGAAAAAGATATTCATTAGTGCTATGGGCACTTGGGTATCCATTTAAATAATATGCCTAAAACAGATAAATTAACTACATCAATTTATTTTCAATCTCCAATCTGTTCTATTGAAATACCTGAGTGGGTAGGCCATGTTGATAAAGTATGTAATAAATATATTAAAGAAGCCAAGAAAAGAAATGAACCTATCATTAAAGATAGGGAAAAAAGATGGAAGAAAAAAGTTGGGGATATAACTTTATCACACCATTCAGGAAGCATGATTAACGATCCTGAATTAAAAGAATTTCAAGAATATGTTGGATCAACAAGTTGGAATGTTATGGATTTTTTTGGATATGATATGTCTCAGTACGAATTAATGTGGACTGAATTATGGGTACAAGAATTTTCTAAAAAAGGTGGAGGACACCATGAAGGTCACATACATTATGATAACCATATTTCAGGTTTTTATTTTTTAAAATGTAGTGACAGAACCTCTGTTCCTTATTTTAAAGATCCAAGATTAGCTAAAGTCATGTCAGACTTGCCTCTGAAAGATCCGGCTAACATTTCAATGGCTTCACCACTGATTCAATATAAACCTAAACCAGGGACTATGATTTTTTTTCCATCATATTTAGAACATGGTTTTACAGTAGATGCTGGAGTAGATGATTTTAGATTTGTGCATTTTAATTTACAAGCTGTTAGAAAATTATTAACCAATCATTTGAGAGGACAAGATGTCAAAAGTAAAAAATAATTTTTTAAAAAAAGAAGACTTTAATAAAATAAAAGAAGCTTTAACTTCTGATGTTTTTCCTTGGTATTTAAATAATAATAAAACATCCAAAGACCCTAAAGAATATACAAAACATAAAAGTGATTACCAACTTACTCATGTTTTTTTTGAAGATAATAAAATAAATTCTAATGCTTATAGTTTATTAGAACCTATTATAGAAATATTAAAACCTAAATATTTTATAAGAATAAAAGCAAATTTAGTTTCTAATACAGATAAAGTTTATAAGTTTGATAAACACACAGATCAAGAGTATAAATGTAAAGCAGCTATATTATATATTAATACTAATAATGGTTTAACATTGTTTAAAGATAGAAAGGTACAAGCAAAAGAAAACAGGATAGTATTTTTTGAAGGAAATGAAACCCATCAAGCTACAACTTGTACAGATCAAAAATATAAAATAGTAATTAATTTTAACTATCAATAATATGAATTGGAAAAAAGATAAATTTACTGTAATAAAAGGAGCCGTAAGTAAGGATATCGCTGAGCTTTTAAAAAACTATATCTTGCTTAAAAGAAAAGTAACTCAAGCATTTATTACAACTAAACATATATCAGAATTTAATCATGACTGGGGCACTTGGAGAGATAAACAAGTTCCAGGTACTTATTCTCATTATGGAGATGTGATGATGGAAACATTATTAACTACATTAAAACCAAAAATGGAAAAAGCTACAGGTTTAAAATTATTTGAAAATTATTCTTACACTAGAGTTTATAAAGTGAAAGATGTATTACATAGACACAAAGATAGATTTAGTTGTGAAATATCAACTACATTAAATTTAGGCGGAGATAAACCTTGGCCAATTTATATAAACCCAAATGAAAAAGAAGGTGGAATAAATCCAACAACAAGAGATTATGATGCGTCTAAATCTAAAGGAGTTAAGGTAGATTTAAAACCTGGTGACATGTTAGTTTATAGAGGTGATTTACTAGAACATTGGAGAGAGCCTTATACAGGAAATTATTGTGCACAAGTATTTTTACATTACAATAACAAAGCAACTAAAGGTGCAGAAGAAAACGCTTTTGATAGACGACCACATTTAGGGTTACCAAGTAGATTTAAAAGAGTAGAAAAAAAGATTCCGAGATAATGAAAGACTTTCCTATTATAAGGATTGATAATTTATACGACTTTTCTAAAGGAGAGCATACAAGAGTTAAAAATAAAGTTATTGATCAAATTAAAAGAGCACAGTGGGATAATAATTATGCTCTTGAAAAAAGTAAATTTACTACAAAACTTTATAATACATTTGTAAATACTGCTCAAAAGCATTTAAAGTTTAAAGTTAATAAAGATTTGAATAGAGATTTTTGTTGGGCTGTAGCTTCTAATAAAGACTTTAAACCATCTGTTAATTGGCATAATCACATTAAATCTTCAACTATTAATTCAGTTTATTATTTAGATATACCAAAAGATATGGAAGGTGGTGAAATAGAATTTAGAAATCGAAGAAAAGATATATTAAAAATTAAACCTAAAACAAATGAGTTATATATTTTTCCATGCTGGTTATGGCATAACCCTGTTAATGTTAAATCAAAACAGCTTAGACTTTCGATAAATATGGAAATAATTGCAATAGAAAAACATTGGGAAATATTTAATGAAAATAACTAATTATAAAATAGAAAGCTGGTTCTCTGTTCCTATCTTATCACACTACAATCCAGAATGGGCTAAAAAATTATTAAAGCCGTCCCTTAAATATTTAGACTATGAAAAGATTAATAAAGAAAGATTTTATAAAGGTAGAACTACATACGACACTAAATATAATTTAGCTAAACAACCTGAATATCAAAAGTTTTTAAAATATTTAAAACAAGTGGCACAAGCTTATTTAACAGATTTAGGTTTTGATTATAGTCAAATAGCTAAAAAATTTGATCCTTATTTTTTTACCACAGAATTGAATAAAGGGTCTTATCAAGAAAGACATATACATAAATATCAGCTATCAGGCATTCTATATTTAAAAGTACCAGAAGGTTCTGCTCAAATTATTTTTAACGATCCTATACATGTAAGAGAATATACTAATTGGCCTGTATTGGATTATCAAAATATAAATACTTTTGGTACTGTTTCATATAAACCTGTAGTAGGAAGTCTTTTATTATGGCCATCTTGGTTGTATCACGAAGTTCCTACACACAAAATAGATGATAATAGAATTGGTCTGGTATTAAACCTCTAGAAATCCACAATAAATCTGATATAATCTAGCGTTAAAACAGGTTTTTTTATGCTACAAAAATTAGGCTTTGCCCCAGGATTTAATAAACAAGTAACGGAAACCGGAGCCGAAGGGCAATGGTTTGATGGTGATAACGTACGTTTTAGGTATGGCTCACCTGAAAAAATAGGTGGTTGGGAACAATTAGGAGTCAGTAAATTAACTGGTGCCGCTAGAGCTATTCATCATTGGGACGATAACTCAGGTGTTAAATACGCTGCTATTGGAACAAATAAAATTTTATACGTATATTCTGGTGGTACATACTATGACATACACCCTATTAAAACTACTTTAACAGGAGCTAATTTTACCAGCACATCTTCATCAACCACAGTTACGGTAACATGCACCGGGGCTCATGGATTATTAGAAGATGGTATTGTTTTATTTGATAGTGTAACAGGTTTATCTGGTTCTACTTTTACCAATGCAACTTTTGAAGATGAAAAGTTTATGGTTACTTCTGTGCCTACATCTACAACATTTACGATTACTATGGCTACTCAAGAAACTGGAACTCCGTTATCAACTGCAGGGTCAGCTTCTGTCTTATGTTATTATGACGTAGGACCCTCACAACAATTAGGTGGCTTTGGTTGGGGTACAGGTCTTTGGGCAGGAACTGCATTAGGACCAGCAACGAGCACTCTTGCAACTGCCATAACAGATCTGACTACGACTGATATTGTATTAGCCAGCACTGCAGCTTTTCCATCAACTGGAGAAATAAGAATTGGAACAGAAGACATAAGTTTTACAGCTAACAATACCACAACTAATACTCTAAGCGGAGGAGCTCGAGGTGTTAATGGAACAACCAAAGCGACTCACAGTGGAGGTGCTACGGTTACCAATATATCTGACTTTGTAGGTTGGGGTGAAGCATCTTCTTCTGACTTTACGATTGACCCAGGACTATGGATATTAGATAACTATGGTACAAAATTAATTGCTCTTATATATAATGGTGCTTGTTTTGAATGGGATGCAGCAGCAGCCGGGTCTACTAGTACAAGAGCCACTCTTTTACCAAATGCACCGACTGCATCAAGACATGTATTAGTATCTACACCCGACAGACACTTAGTATTTTTTGGTACAGAAACAACTGTAGGAAGTGCTAGCACTCAAGATGATATGTTTATTAGATTCTCTTCTCAAGAAAGTATTGATCAAACAGATTCATACACAGTCAGAGCTGACAATACCGCAGGTACTCAAAGACTTGCTGATGGTTCAAGAATTATGGGAGCTATCAAAGGTAGGGATGCTATTTATGTATGGACTGATACTGCACTATTTCTTATGAAGTTTGTGGGTCAGCCGTTTACTTTCTCTTTTGAACAGGTAGGAACTAACTGCGGACTAGTGGGAAAAAATGCTTGTATAGAGGTAGATGGTTCTGCCTATTGGATGTCAGAAAATGGATTCTTTACATATGATGGTCAATTAAAATCAATGCCTTGTTTAGTTGAAGACGATGTTTATGATGATATAAATTTAGTTTCTAGAGATCTTATTAATGCAGGACTAAATAATCTATTTGGAGAAATAAGTTGGTTTTATTGCACAACAAACTCTAATCAAATTAACAGGGTAGTTACATACAATTATCTAGACTCAACACCTAAAAGACCTATATGGACAACAGGCACTTTACCTAGAGCAGCATGGCAAGACTCTGCTGTATTCGAACGACCTCATGCTACCTACTATGATCCTAGCAGCAATAGCTCTTACGATGTTACTGGTAATACAGACGGATGTACTATATACTATCAACAGGAAACAGGAACCGATCAAGTAAATGCTGGTGGTGTTATTACCGCTGTTATTGCTAGTATTACTTCTGGTGATTTTGATATTACACAAAGAAGAGCTGCAAGCGGTCAAGCACTTGGTTCACCAGACTTGAGAGGTGATGGAGAATTTATAATGAGAATAAGCAGATTTATACCAGATTTTATTAGTCAAACAGGTAACACAGCAATTAAATTTAAAACAAGAGTTTATCCAAATAGTGCACAAGTTACGAATACTTTTTCTTGTGATTCTACAACAACTAAAAAAGATGTTAGAGTAAGAGCAAGACAGATTGCTCTTGAGGTTGCTAATACTGCAGCCGGTGAAGATTGGAAGTTGGGTACATTTAGATTAGACATACACCCAGGAGGTAGAAGATAATGGCAAAGAAACCAATAGTACAAGGTGGAGTAGAAAACTATTTAGGTAAACAGCCACAGGTTGTTGCACCTAGAAAATGGCAATCTAGTCCTGATGCTCCTGCAACAGAACTTGCATATATTACAAAAGAAGAAAAAGATTTAATACTTAAAAAAGATATACATGGATCTTTATCTAAAGGTCCTAACATGGGTCCATCAGGAATTATGTCACTAGATAGTTTTGGTGATGTAGGTGGTGGCGGTGCATCAGGGGGAGACACAGATGCTGGCGGTGGATACGATTCAGGTCCTGGAGGTGGAGGTTTTTCTGGTCAAGGACCAGGAGAGAGCGATAGAGATTTTGATAGAAGAACAGCAAATCAAAGAGCTACATTACAAATGGCAGAAAGAGCACAAGCTGGTAGACTGGGTTATGATGAAAGAGCTAACATTGCTAATAGAACTTATGGTCCTTTACAAAAATACACAGGCAGAAGTCGTTTATTTGGTGGTGCAAATAAATATGGATATACAGATACACTAGCTGATGGTTCTCTTAAACCAGGTTTTGGTGGAAGATTGTTTGGTGGATTGATGAGTTTAGTAACAGGCATACCTTTTGTAGGTGGTGCTATTGGTAGTGCGTATGACAAAGGTCAAGGATTATTTAGAGATAAATTTTATGATGACATGGGTGACTATAATCGTCTAGGTTTATTTGGAACACCAACAGGAACATTAGACGAGGATGAAGATGAAAAAATTTCAGAAACAAGTTTTACACTTAATGATCCTAGTAATATTAATAATCAAGCTTTAAACGTTCCATTAAATACTAATGAAGGTATAGTAAATACAAACGCTTTTACTAGCGCGGACTTTGGTTTAGGAGACATGGACGGTAGCTAATGGCAAAGATAGTACAATCATTAACTAGAGCTCAACCTGAGTACGATCAAAAAAATCTACAATCGTTAGTTAGGGATTTAGATGGTGTAATAACAAAATTAAATTCTTCATTTCAAGATGAAGTTAAACAAGAGATAGAAGCTAAAAGTTTCTTTTTAGAATAATGGCAGTAGTAAATCAGTATAAATTTTACGGGAAAACTACCACTGCTGCAGAGACCGTAACAATGCTTTCTCCAAGTGTTAACGAAACTATTATAATAAAATCTTTAAGAGTAACAAATAAATCAGGATCTAATACACCAACAGTTACAATAAAAAACAATGCATTTGAGATAGTAAATACACAAACGTTAGTAGCCGCTACTAGTGTTGAAATATTAACCTTACCTTTGATTGTAGAAGGTGGGACAACATTAGCTTATACTACAGCAGGCACTGTATCTGATGGTGTGGTTTTTGGTATTAGTTATCTCAATATATTAAAGGAGAAAACAGACTAATGGAACTAAAACAAGCAAAGGTAGAGACGACTTATAGACATAAAAAAACTGGTGAGGTTTTTCAGGAGAGAAAAGACTGGGAATCCAAGGGTTATAAGAACGAGGACATGGCACAGGACGTAAAAGTAATAATGCCAGCTCTTGATTTGTTCTCTAAAACCAAGTAAAACGAACAATTAAGGTAAAAATATGGCAATATCTAGAATGCAAGAACCCAGACAATTATACGGATTAGGAAGCTTAGTTAAAAAAGCTGTTCGTGGTGTTAAGAAAGTTGCTAAAAGTCCATTGGGTAAAATAGCTATTGGTGGTGCATTAGCATTTGGTTTACCTGGAACACAGTTTGGTGGTCTATTAGGTAGAGCAAGTTTTGGTGGACCAGCTTCAAGTATCTTTGGTAAGAGCGGTGGTGTTGGTGCTTTATTTAATCAAGGTAAAGCAGCACTTGCAAAAAGATTTGTAGGAAATACAGCAAGAGAAGCAGCAATTATGAGAAACGCTGGCGGTGCAAATAAAGGTGGTTTTTTTAGTTCATTAAATCCTTTCGGTGGTAACTTTAGTGGTAAGAATGCATTTCTTACAGCAGGTGCTTTAGCAACTGCAGCACCTTTTTTAGCTGACATGTATGGTGATGAAGAAATTGAAGAAGACGTCGATGTCATGGACATTGCTGATATTAGAAACCGTGCAAGAGATTATTACAGAGGAGCTACAGACACAGGATTAGAATTTATGCCAGGTAAAAGTTTTGTACAACCTAATTTTTATGCAGCTGCAGGTGGTAGAGCTATGCTAAATATGGGTGGTGGTGCTGGTGAACAACAAGCACAACAAATGCTTATGATGGAATTTGTAAAATACAAAAACAAAGGTGGCACACTATCTTTTGAACAATTTGTAAAAGCAGTAATGCAACAACAAGCACCTGAAGGTGCAGGTATGGAACAACCTATGGCTATGGCAGCTAATGGTGGTAGAATAGGTTACTCAAATGGAGGAAGCCCTTTCTCTATGTTAGAAATATTTAAATTAAAAAACTTAGGTTTCGATATAGAGTCTAGAGGCACAGAACCTTTTGGTGGTGTTGAAGTATTAAAAGATATTTTAAGAGTAAACAGAGCTGATGGTGGGATCATGGAAACTGAAGAAGCATCAGAAATGATTGACATGGGTGGTATGGAAAAAGATTATAGAAACGAAGGTGGTTTTGTAGCAATGGGTGAGAAAGAAAAAGCTGACGATGTGCCCGCTAGACTATCTAAAAATGAGTTTGTATTTACAGCAGATGCTGTTAGAAATGCAGGAGACGGCGATATAGATAAAGGCGCTGAAGTTATGGAAAATTTAATGAAAAACTTAGAACAAGGTGGACAAGTTTCTGAGGATTCACAAGGATTAGAGGGTGCACAAGCAATGTATGATCAACAACAAATGTTACAATCGAGGATAGCATAATGGCAATATCAGATTTTATAGAACCGGCAATAAAAGATTACACAACACAGGCGACAGCCACTTACTCGGCACCTATTGATACAAGTAAATTCACTGGTAGACAATTTGTTGCTGGTGAAGACCCTTTACAGTCTCAAGCAATTAACATTGCACAACAAGGTGTAGGATCTTATCAACCGTTTTTATCTGCAGCACAAGCTGCACAACAACAAGCAGCTGGGACCGTAGGTGGACTAGGTGCTTTTCAAACAGGAGCAGGTGGTATTGCACAAGGTGCAGCCGGCATGACAGGTGCTGGTGCTTATCAACCTTTTATGTCACCTTATCAACAACAAGTTATTGATACTACTCTTGCAGAGTATGACAGAGGAGGTGCACAAGGAGCACAAACTATTAGAGATGCAGCATTTGATTCTGGAAACTTTGGTGGTGGTAGAGAAGGAGCAATGTTAGGTCAGTACGATGCAGATAGATTAGCAAACAGAGCTGCTTTACAAGCACAATTATTACAATCAGGATTTACGCAAGCAAATCAATTAGCACAACAAAATTTTAAAAATCAAGGAGACTTGTTTAACATGCAAAGAGGTTTATTTGGACAAGGCTCTGATTTAGCTGGTCTACAATCTGGTCTAGCTGGTCAACAATATGGTCTATCTAATTTCCAAAGACAAAACATGGGTGCAGATGTTTCTGCATTAGGAAGTCTTGGTGCATTAAGACAAGGTATGAACCAAGCTATGTTAGGTGCTGATCAACAAGCAGCACAAACTGCAGCTTATGAACCTTACGGAAGATTAAGTCAATACGGCAATGCATTAACTGGTTTAGCAGGTGGTGTATCAGGACAACAATATATGGAACCTCAAGCAGCAAGTCCGTTCTCAACTGCTTTATCTACAGCTTTAGGTGTTGGTGGGTTGTACGGAAAAATATTTAAGTAGGTAATTATGAAACCATTAAATAGACCAATGTTTAGATACGGAGGCCCCATTAAAGAGGGGATTATGTCTGGTATTAAAGAACCTAGACAAAAGTATAATCAGGCAGGAAGTGTACAACCTCAAAATCAATATAAATTTAGTGAAACACCTATTGCAAAAGCAGGAACTGGTTTTGTAAATTATGGACCTAATGCTGCACTAGCTGGCATATATGATTTAGGAGCTGTTCCTATTAATACTGCAGCAAGACTGTTTGGTTATAACCCAGGATTTTCTGGAACTAAATTTGTAGACACATTAACTGGTGGAAATTTTAGTAAACAAACTGGATACGACCCTAATGTTGCTAAATTTTTTGGATTCGACACAAGTGCTAAAAAAGGATTTACTACTCCGTCTATGAATGTAGAAGAAAAGATTACAGAGCTAGAGAATAAAGGTGGTAACGTAGAAGAAGTAGAAGATACAACAACAATTAAAACAGGTGGTGGTGGTGTTCAATTAACTGACAAAGAAAAAAGAGCTAAAAAACTTCAAGAGTATAGAGACATTGTAGATATTAAAGGTATGAATAAACAAGCTGCTTATGATTCTTTACTTGCAGCTAGTGCAGCTGTTAACGAAGCAGGCGGAGATTTAAAAGGAGCTATAAAAGATGGCAGTTTAATTAATCGAATTATACAATCAACTGGTAAAGCATTTGACAAACCTCAAAAAACTAAAGATGCAATTGATACATTAATATTAAAAGGACAAATAGAAAAAGATATTAAAGGACCAGATGCTTTTGATAAAAAAGTAGCATTACTAGGTTTAGATGATCCAAAAGCTGCTGAAAAATATAGAAAAAAAGAATTAGGAATATTAGATTTTACTGAAGCTAAAATTGCAGCTAGTAAGGATCTTTCTGGTCAAGCAGCTATTGACGCTGGAGCAAATCTTGCGTCTGACAATTTTAAAGGAAACATAGTTACAAATTCAGATTGGACAAAAATAGAAGAAAATTTAATAGAAAAATTTCCTAACGATAATACTATAGATAGAATTACAAAATGGACAGAAGAAAAAATTAAAGGAAGAGATTTACCTGATGGAGACTACACAGTTGGAGATTCTTTAGTTTCTATTAAAAAAAATAAAGTAATTGAAGTGCAGCTATAGGAGGTAACATATGGCCTCAAACTACGACTATTCAGATTTTGTAAGTTCTTCAGAAAAAAATAATAAAGTTGGAACACTAGAATCTATGCTATCAGGTGTAGCATCAGGTTTAATTGCAATACCAAAAGGTTTTTTTTCATTGGGTGCAAGTCTTATGGACCTTGGTGTTAACAGTGGTAAAGCTGCTGCTGTAGAAAAATGGTTTGATGATCTTACAGATTTTGATGAAAAAGCAGAAGCAACAGCTGCTGGTAAAATTACAGAAGCATTAGTTAACATTGGTATACCAGGTGGTCTTGCATTTAAATCTGCAAGTGGTCTAGCAAAGACTGCAATGCTTGCAGGTAAAAATAAAAAATATGTTAGACTAGGAAATAAAAATTTAGTTGGTGCAGCTGACACAGCATTAGGATTAACTACTAGAGGTAAAGGAAGACAATTTATTGCTGGTGCATTAGGTGGTGGTGTTGCAGAAGGTGTATTTGTAGGTGATGCAGAAAAAATTGGTACGTTTGGAGATCTTATTGGAGGTCCAACAGCAATAGATAGAAGTGATACAGATCCAGATGCAGCAAGAGAAATATTAAATAGAATTAAATTTGGTACAGAAGGTGCATTATTTACCGGTATTATTGGTGGCACAGGTAGAGTTATTAAAAAAATAACAGATAGAAACAAAGGATTAGATACAGCTAACTCTGAATTAGATAGATGGATTGATACTGTTGCCTCAAAATTTAGAGCGCGTAGTGGTACAACGAAAGAATTTTTTGATATAAAAAGACAATCTATTGGTGCGCAAGCAGCTGATGCCAACGTTGCAAGAAATTTATCAAGAGAACTAGACGTTGATGTAGATAAATTGTTTCCACCCATTAGAACAGTGTTTAATAAACAAACTGCAAAAGAAAGAACACAATTTTTAAGTGAAGTAAATGAGGCTTTAGTATCTGGTTCTCCTACGTTAACTCGTGAAGGAGAAAAAAGAGTTTTAAATGCAGAAGGTAGAAAATTATTTTCTGCGGCGTCACCAGAAGCCGAAGATTTAATTATACAAAGAATGAAAGAAGCAGATTTAAATAAATATACAGAAGTAATAGACAGCAATAGAATGATAGCACAATTTGGGGACATGGATGCTGCTGCAGTAAAAAAAGTAAGAGACAAAATTAAAAAATTTGCACCAACTAAAGAGGCTGCTGAAGAATTAGAAAAATCTATTTTTGGTGGACTATCTGTTATGAGAAGTAAGTGGGCAAATTTGTTTACTAAATTAGGTGGTGCTTTAGATCCAGAAGATTTAGTAAAATTTAAAGATGCATTTAGTAAAAAATTTAAAGGATACCTTGGTGCTACATATGATATTTTTCAAGACAAAAGTATTTTACCTTGGTTAAGATATAAACCTGCAGCTGAAGCTATAGAAAATGCTAAAACATTATTTAAATCTAGTGCAAGAGAAGCAGGTAAAGACATTACAGATTTAGAAGCAGAACAAATTGTTAACAATGTATTAAAAACTTCTGGACTACCTAAAGGTTTAAGAATGGATAAACCCTCTGATGCATTATTTAATATACCAGACTTTTTTGTAAACAGAACTGCATTAGATGATGCAGTTAAACGTGGTGGTATTGGAAGAATATCTATTGCAGATTTAAAATTAAGTGCAGATAGAAAAGTATTTGATGATTTGTTTGGTAAACAAAAAAATCCTATGCAAACAATGATAGGTGGTATGGCTAAACTATCTTTAATTACAAGACGTAATTTATTTTATGATGATTTAATTAAAAAAAATAATGAGGTAGCAGAGGGATGGAGAAATGCTACCGACAAAAGAGCGGTAGCTCAACCTATGTTTGCTAGATCAGAAGCAGAAGCTAGAGCATTTTTTGGTGATGACTATAGAAGAATACAACCCATAGATCCTGCACAAACTTTAAATGTAAATATCCAAGCCGGTTCTAGTAATCCGTTTGGTGACATTAGCAAACCATTTTTTGCAAGACCTGGAATAGCAGACGCCATGGAACAAACTTCTTTAACTACACAAGGTAAAGGTATTCTTGGTAGAATATATGAAAGTTTAGTATTGTATCCTAAAGCTACATCACAGATTGCTAAAACAATTTTATCACCTGTAACACACTTACGTAACTTTGTAAGTGCTGGAGCTTTTGCTGCAGCAAATGGTATTTTACCAGCAGCAGATCTAGGTGCAATCAAACAAGCATATCAAGCATTACAAACACCACTTAAAGGCACACGAATGCAAAACGATTTGTATCAAGAGCTGCTAGAACTAGGTGTTGTAAACTCTAACGTAAGACTAGGAGATTTATCTAGACTATTAAAAGATGTAGATTTTGGTTCTAGTATGACCTCTGACAAAGGTATGAGATTATTATTAAAACCATTATCAAGATTAAAATCTGTATCACAAGATCTATACACAGCTGAAGATGACTTTTGGAAAATATATTCTTGGGCCATAGAAAAATCTAGATTAGAAAAAGCATATGAAAAAGTTGGTTTAGTTAGAGGACAATCTTTTAAACGTAATGGTGTTGATGTTAGATTGGATGAAACCTTTTTTAAACAAGAAGCAGCTGACATTGTAAGAAACAATATACCTAACTATGATTATGTATCTGAATTTGTACAAGGTTTAAGAAAATTACCAATTGGTAACTTTGTATCTTTTCCAGCAGAAATAGCTAGAACAGGCACAAATATTGTAAGACGAGCACTAAGAGAGATTAATGAAGAAATAACTTTAGCTGATGGCACAATTGTAAAACCTATGCAAGGTATTGGATATACTAGATTATTTGGTTTTACGACTACGGTTGCGGCTGTACCAGTGGCCACAACAGCAGCATTTCAAGCCCTATACGACGTTACAGACGACGAAAGAGAGGCTATTCGTAGATTTGCAGCTCAATGGTCAAAAAACTCTACACTACTACCTATTAAAAACAAAGATGGTAGTTTTAAATACATAGATTTTAGTCATGCTAATGCATACGATACATTAATTAGACCACTACAAACTGTAGTTAACGCTGTTCAAGAGGGTAGAACAGATCAAGATGGTATGATGGATGACTTTGCAAAAGGTATGTTCACAGCTATGCGAGAGTTTGGTCAACCATTTATATCAGAATCTATTTGGACTGAGGCTGCTTTAGATATTATAGCTAGAGGTGGTAGAACAAGAGAAGGTTTCCAAGTTTATAGTGATCAAGATACAGCAGGAGATCGTAACAGTAAAATTATGGCTCACTTAGTTAGAGCACAAATGCCTTTTTCATTAGATCAATTAAAAAGATTAGATAGATCTATAAAATCTGTTGATGTAATTACAAAAGGTAAGTTTGATGAGTATGGTCAAGAGTTTGAATTTGGTGATGAGTTTGGTGGATTGTTTGGTTTTAGAGCAGTTAATGTAAATCCAGAAAGAGGAATGAATTTTAAAGTTGCAGATTTTCAAAAAGGTGTAAGGGATTCAAGATCATTATTTACTAGAGTTGCATTAAAAGGTGGTCCGGTTGAACCTAAAGAAGTTGTAGATGCATATTTAAATGCTAACCGAGCATTGTTTGGTGTAAAGAAAAATTTAAAAGGTGACATGGACGCTGCAAGATTATTAAATATTTCTGAAACTGGTTTTTATAATGCATTAGATAGAATATCTAACAAAGAAATAAATGCAATTGAGAATAATGTTTTTAGACCTTACAGTGTTTCTAAAGAAGTTAGAGACGCCTTTGCAAATAACGCTGCAAAAATAGGTGTTGCAAACCCTTTTGATGTAGCGGCTGATGCAATATATAATTTAGAAGGTCAGATGGCAGATTTAAGTTTAGATCTAGCTGAATTTCCTGTGTTTGCAAATCCATTAGAAGTTATTATGCAAGACACACCACTAGGTCCTACAACACTTAATTTACCTAGCATTGATGCTAATGCTGTGTCAGCTCAAGTACAAGGCAGTAATTATAATAACTTGACAACACAACAGAAATTAGATTTACTATTTGGCAGAGGATAATATGGCTAAAAAATCTGCATTACAAAAAATTGAATCGCATGAAAAGCTTTGTAGAATTATGCAAAAGCAAACGTTTGAACAAATAAAAGAAATGCAAGATAGAATCAAAAGATTAGAATATTGGATAGTTGGAGGTATGGGAGCTGTTCTTATAACTTTACTAACAGATGTTGCAAAATAATGGAACTTACACGGAACTTTACTTTATCAGAGCTGACTAAATCAGACACAGCAATACGTAAGGGTATCAACAACAACCCTAACGCCGAGCAGATAGAAAAATTAAAAACACTTTGTGAAAAAATTTTACAACCAGTGCGTGATCACTTCGGCAGAGTAAAAGTAACCAGTGGATTTCGTTCACCAGAACTTTGTGTTGCTATCGGCAGCTCGGTTAATTCGCAGCATGCAAAAGCTGAGGCCGCCGACTTCGAAGTTGTAGGTGTAGACAATGCTGAGCTTGCAGACTGGATTAAAAGAGAGTTAGAATGGGATCAATTAATTCTTGAGTTTTATACTCCAGGTGAACCTAATAGTGGATGGATACATTGCAGCGTAACGGAAGGTATGGACAGAAAACAATTTTTACATGCATATAGATCAGAAGGTAAAACAAAATATAAACCTATTCTAGCTACAGCAAAAGAACTTTTTGTTTAGATCCAATCTTTTAATTCTTCACCCATAATCTGGCTGGCAATATCTACTTTCTTTTTTAAAGCTTTTACAATTCTTTCATCAACAGTATGCTCGCACATAATATCAATATAAGTCATAGGATAGTGTTGTCCAATACGATCTATTCTAGCTTCTGATTGTTGTCTTTTTTCTAAGTCATAACCATTAGAATAGTAAATCATATTACTAGCTGCAGTTAGTGTAATACCATAACCACCTGTTTGTGTTGTACCAATAAAGTATTTCACCGGTGAGTTTGGATCTTGAAATTTTTGTATATTTTTTTGACGCTCTGACATTGGTGTTAAACCATAATAATCTACAAAACTATTTTGCCCAAATTTTTTAGATATCTCCTGGATTATCCTATGTACATCTCTTTGCCAATGAGCCCATATAACAACTTTACCTTCTATTTCTTCTAATACATTCATAAGCTCTGGTAATCTATTAGAGTCTACTTCTTTTATAGTGCCATCATCTGCTGTAAAATGACCACAAGTTATTTGTTGGAGTCTCATTAGTTGTGTCAAAACCGTAGCAGTAGTCATTATCTTACCATCCATTTGTGCAAGAGCTAAAATTTTCATTTGTTTATATAATTTAGTTTGGGCTGGTGTAAGTTGCACTATACGTTTAACAAATGTTTTTGCAGGTAAATCTAAACAATCATCCTTTAGTACACGGTATGAGAAAGCTTTTAGTTTTTCTGACAGCTCTCCTAAATGTTGATAACCAGTTACAATTTGTACAGATCTACCACCAAAGTTTGCTGTTTTCATTTTAGCATATCTTGTTCTAAACGTGTAATAAGAGGTATGTCCTAGTAATTCTTTTTTAAGAAACTCGCATTGTTTGTATAAATCTAATGGTGATTTAGTTACAGGAGAACCTGTAAGTATTCTTTTATATGGTGCATATTCACCTAAAGAACAAATATGTTTAGTTCTTTTAGCATCTGGATTTTTAATAGTAGTAGACTCATCAATAGCCATCATAGTTCTATGACAACGTAAAAATTTAGCTGCAAATTCTACACCTTTTTTAGTAGAGAAAGCTTCTACATTCATAATTAATACATGTAGATCTTCTCCAGGTACAAATAGTTTATCTAATTCTTTTTGTTGTTTTTGATTAATCATAGCCTGCCATAGTACGTCTGTATGTTCAACATGATCTGGCATATGTGTAGGAATCTCACCATCATACCAATTTTTATATACACCTTTTGGTGCCACAATTAGGACACCATTGATTTTACCAGCATCATATAACATAGCTATATTATCTATTAATACTTTAGATTTACCGGTACCCATTTCCATAAAATATGCAAAGTATGGTTTATCCCATGATAACTCTAATGCTTTTACCTGATGAGCATAAGGCTTAGTCTTAAATTTATAATTCATAATTTTTCTTCTTTCTAGTTGACATCTATATAGAACATCCTATATTGTTTGTCAATGCCAGAAAGAAAAAAAGTATACGTGATACAAGAATTACCAGGAACAAAAGCTGGTGCTCCTAAAATAAATATTTTAAGTGCAAGAGAATATGGTGACTTTCATTTTTTGTTACCAGAGTTTTCACAAATAATATTTTCACCAGGACCATTAGTTTTTAAATTAAGAAAGTTGTTAAAAGATTATACTGAAGAAGATTATCTTTTATTAACAGGTGATCCTGCGATTATCGGTATTGCATGCTCTATTGTTTCTGAGTATACTAATGGCAAATTTAATTTGTTAAAATGGGATAGACAAGAACGAATGTATTATCCTCTTAAAATAAACTTACATGAGAAAGGAGAAGTCAATGTCGATTGATTTTGAAAAAGACCAAAGAGAAGATTTAGATGGTGCTAATGATGCCAATAAATTATCTGATCAAGTAGTCAAACTACAAGGACTAGAAGCAGAGCTTCTAGTAAAAGAACAAGAACTAAAAGAGATAAAAAGAAAAGTTGAACTTGTTTCAGCGGAGGTAATTCCTACGATGATGCAAGAAATGAATATCTCTACATTAAAATTAGCAGATGGAACTTCAGTTGAAGTGAAACCTGTTTATGGTGCTTCTATACCTGCAGACAAAAGGGAAGAAGCATACAAATGGCTTCGTGAGAATGGCCTGGGTGATCTTATCAAGAATGAGATAACCGTTGCTTTTGGTCGTTCCGAAGATAACAAGGCACAGCAATATGCTGTCCTTGCACAAGGTCAAGGGTATGAACCTGTCCAGAAATTAAAGGTTGAACCCATGACACTTAAAGCACTGGTCAGAGAGCGTGTTGAGGCTGGACTTGATATGCCCTCTGATCTATTTAATTTGTTCACAAGCAACAGAACAAAAATAACAAGGAGTAAATAACCATGAACCAAGTAGCAGAGAAAAAGTCTGCAGGACTTCCTTCAAATATTTTTGAAGAAGATGCAGCAAAAGGTTTGGGAAAAATAGGTCAAGAAGATCTAGCCCTTCCTTTTCTTAAAATCCTAGGACAACTTTCACCAGAAGTTAACAAACGTGATGGTAAGTATGTTGAGGGTGCAGAACCAGGAATGATATT
>Ga0181404_1000074_pt1 | contig 26896 bp, 41 predicted proteins | sample 27SPOviralmetaG_FD_130133 | JGI IMG/M metagenome (GOLD analysis project Ga0181404, IMG submission 130133) | Marine viral communities from the oligotrophic San Pedro Time Series (SPOT) site, San Pedro Channel, CA, USA - 27 SPOT_SRF_2011-10-25 | ecosystem: Environmental > Aquatic > Marine > Strait... | reverse complement strand
TCCATTTGCTAATGTAACTGAATCAGTTAAAGGCACATCGACTTTCGATCAGCTATCCTATGGGTTTGATGAGATGGCAAATGCCACAGGTAACTTGTCTATTCTCCTGCAGTCTATGTATCCGATTGGAGAAATACGTGCAGACTTAGTAGAGCCAACGGAAGACAATCCGTTTCAGATGATTGACTTTAGTATCCTTCCTGCTTTTGATGACACTGCAATTGATAAGATGTACGGTGCTCCATTTTCTGAGATGTCTTTTGAGCAACGTGTTGATTTTTTAAAGCAACGGCGTGAAGAAGAGATTGTTGCAGACAATGAAGCTGTTATTGCTGCAGGAGAAACAGACACACTAGCCGCAAACTTAGGTGGTTTAGGTGGGGCTGTTCTTGATCCTGCTCTTGCTTTGATTCCTATGGGAGCAGCATACAAAACAATGGCAGCAGTTGGTGGGCTGATTGGTATTGGCTCTGATGTTTTATCTCAGGCAGTAGAAGACCCTACGCTAGAAACGTATGACCCTACTCAGACTGCTGTAGTTGGTGGTGTATCTGCGATTGCAGCCCCTGCAGTGGGGTTTGCACTGCGTAAAAGTGGTGAGAAGATTAGTAAACTCAATCAGCTTAGGAAAACCAAGAAAGAAGCTAAGCAGATTAAGAAGGCTGACAATGCAATTGATGAGTTAAATACTATTGCTGCACGTGGTGTCACTGAAGGTGTTAAGAAAGCAGATATTCCTGCGTATGTTCGGCAACAATCTGGTCTTACGGAAGGAGAAGTAGCTGAGCTAGTCGGGCAAAGTACTAAACCATTTCAGATTCCCACCCGCAAAGAAGCTAAGCAGATTGCAAGCATACAAGAATTTCAAGCGGATCCTATTACTACCCCACTAAAGAAGTCTTCAATAGCTGACTGGCTTGGGGTAATGCATTCTAGCCTTAAAAAAGTATCACCAAAGCTAGCAATTAAACTACGTGAGTTTGAAACTCGACAGCACTTACGGGCGGCTAACGGATTAGAAATTATTGAGCCGTTTTCAAGACAGTTTGGTAAGCTATCTAAATCTGTACAACGTCAAGCATCATTGTATCTGAACAACGGAGACTTTGATGCTGCACGTAATCTGTTTACTAAGTACAATCCAGAACTTGTCAGTTCTTTTAAAGCAGTAGATGATTACTTACAGAATACATACGGTGAATTAGTTAAGTATGGGTACAACGTAACTAAAATTCCAAACTACTTCCCACGTGTAGTGAAAGATCTCGATCAACTACAAACCAAGCTAAGTGGTAAACAACTTAGTGAAGTACAGAAAGTATGGAAGCAAAAGTCTAAACAACTAGGACGGGCATTATCTGATAATGAAAAACGTTTGATTATTTCTGAGATGATTCAGGGCCGTAAAGTTAGCTTTACTAAAGATGGTAAGAAAATTATTATCACACCTGGAGCACGTGGATCTGGAGCACCATCATCCACAAAACAACGGATGCTTGGGCAGTTAGATGAAAGACTTTTAGATGAGTATGAAGATCCAATCAGTGCGTTGCATCACTACGTCAAGCAGACTTCACACGATATGGAAAGACGTAGATTCTTTGGGACTGGACGTTCTAACAGAGCAGCTACTGAGATTAACACAGACGAAAGCATTGATAACTTAGTATTGGAAGAGTTAAATGCAGGGCGTTTAAACTACGGAGATCTTGATCGTGTCTCTCACCTATTAAAGATTCGGTTTGGGGCAGGAGAAAAAGCAGCACACGGTGTACTACAAGATATACGTAACATCAACTACATGACAACCATTGGTGACCCGCTTGCAACTCTAACGCAGATCGGTGATCTTGGTGTGGCCGCATACTACAACGGTATCGGTAATACTATTCGTGCTTTAATTGGTAAAAAAGATATTACGATTAAACAACTAGGTCTTGAAGATGTCATTGCTGCTGAGATGATGTCGAGTAGACGACTCACGTCGAGAGTCTTGGACACCCTGTTAAAGGGTACAGGATTCAAGGCTATTGACAGACTAGGTAAAGAAACTCTAATTAATGGTTCGTTACGTAAAGCTCAGCAAATGTCAAAGTCTGCTAAAGGCATTGAGCAGTTGCGTAAAAAGTATGGTGAAGTATACGGAGATGAGTTTGATTTATTTGTTAATGATTTACGTGCAGGTACAATCTCTGATAACGTGAAGATGTACGTGTTCAATGAACTTGCTAATGTACAGCCGATTACTCTGTCTGAAATGCCTGTCAAGTATCTTGAGTCCCCAACAGGGCGGGTATTCTATCAGCTAAAGTCTTACGTAATTAAACAACTGGACTTGGTAAAGAATGATATTATCACGGCTGATATACCTTTAAAAGACAAAGTGGCAAAGGGTATGGTGTATGCTGCAATTGTTCCAACTACAAACGTAGCTACTGGCGAGTTGAAGGACGCATTCTTAAAAAGAAATGAACCATTAGATGTTGATAGCTTTACGGACAAGTACATCGAAAACGTTGCTAAGTTTTTAATGGTATCTGAGTACACCTACAATACGGCTGTCGAGCAGGGTAAAGCAGGTGAAGCATTAAAGGACACAGTGCTTGGTGGTTGGGGTGTGTTAGCTGATAACGTTACGGCTGTGTCTCAAGACTTCAAGCAGATGTATGAAGGTACGCTTGACCTTGAAAGCTCAAAGGTTATGGCTCGTGCTCCTGCTTTTGGAAGATTCTGGTACAACTACATTGGTGGTGGTCTAGAAAAGTATGAAGCTAAGAAGTTCCAAGAAGACTACGGCTTTGATAAAAATGCATTGGATGAGTATGGCCTAACTCCAAAGCAAAGAAAAGACTACGGATTATAAAAAGAACCCCACGAATGTGGGGCTACTGGAGACCTATGATGCCCGCCTAGTGCGGGCTTTGTTTATTCAAAGACATCAAAGATGTCTCCGATCATAATCTTCACAAACGGTACGTTAATAATATAACCGTCAAAAAAATAGACAGTCGAATCATCAATGTCTTGTCCTTCCTTCCAACCTAGTACTGGTTGAGACTGCACAGTTTCCATCGACAACCCAAATACATGGTGAAACCTTGCTGTTACCATCCCCAATCATCTCCTTCTAGCCCGTGTGCGTTGTAGTCGGTTACTCTTTTCTCAAAGAAGTTACTCATACTACTACCACCTAATAATTCTTCCATCCACGGCAAAGGATTCTCCTTAACCTTCCAATTCGTCTTGAGACCAAGTTGCAGTAAACGTCTGTCTGCGAGATAGCGAATGTACTGCTTAACATCTGCCGCCGGGAGACCTTCCAAGTCACCCATCTCATACGCAAGATCAATAACCTTGTCTTCAAGTTTGACTGCAGTACGAAACATCTCGTAGATATCTTTCTTGAAATCATCATTCACTACTCGTGGATGCTCATCGCAGAACTCCCTAAATAATTTAGCCATACCTTCTGCGTGTTGTGACTCATCACGTACTGACCACTCAACAACTGTACACATTCCGGGCATCTTACCCTGACGTTGATAATTTAAGAGCATAGCAAACGCACTAAACAGTGACATGCCTTCATTAAGTACAGAACGTGCGATAGCCAGTGCAGTTCCTTGATGACTATGCATGTCAATGTCACCCATAAAATCTACCTTCTCAGCCATCTGCTGATACTCTAAGAAGGTTGTGAACTCTTCTTCAGGTAGTCCCAGAGTATCATTGAGCAGGGCGTAGGCTCGTTGGTGGATGAACTCTCGTGAAGCAAAGGCCGTGAGCATGGCTCTGATCTCATTGTTCTTAAACTTGGGAATGTAATACTCCAAGTAGTTTGTTCCCACCGCAACGTCAGTCTGCGTAAATAACCGCAGGATCTGGGTGATATGGTTCTTCTCTGCTTTCGATAGGGCATCTGACTTCCAATGATTAACGTCTGTTTGTAGTTCTAACTCATCTTCAATCCAGTGTATGCGTTCATGTTCTGTCGCATACTTCACAGCCCAAGGATACTTGAATGGTTTGTATGTTACGTTACTCTCTAGTAGGCTCATGTAGTGTCTCCAAGGTATCTTGATTCTGATATATTACATTCATCAGGTTGTTGTTATGGTACTGTAATCGTTGTATTTCTTGATTAGCTTCTTGCAATAAATTAAAGCAGTCATTAAGTAATCGTTTATTAAATGGGTCGTGGTCTTTAATTAAATCTAGTCTTTTTAGTAAGTTTTGTGTTTTCTCTTCCATAGTTTCCAGGCCAAATAAATTATTATACTAGGTTGAACAATTACAAACAGCCAAATGTTCAAGGCTTCATAGCTAATACCTAACAGGTTGGCTATGTCTACTAACACAACAACACAGAGCCTGAAGAGTGCATCAATGATGACTACTCCAGACTCTCCCATTGTGGTCAATGCTCGTTCATATTCGTTCACTGTTTATCCCTGACAACTAACACAGACTTCATCGTCTTCAAAGTCTTTCAGGGCATTACGATCTACCTTAGTTCCAACCTTCTCAGCCGTAACACCCGCAGTCGTTCTGAGATAGTATAATCCTTTAAGTCCTTCCTTCCACGCCTTAAGGTGTACCTGATTGACAATAGCCTTGTCCGTACCAGATGGGAAGAATACGTTGACACTCTGCCCTTGACAGATAAACTCTTGCCGTTTGGCTGAATGCTCAACAACCCAGTTCTGGTCTAACTCGAAGGCTGTTTTAAAAGTATCTTTCTCAACGTCCGATAGAAACTCCAGATGCTGTACCGATCCTTCAGCCTCCATAATAGACTGCCAAACCTTCTTAGTGTTCTGACCTTTCTCCGTGAGTAACTCCGCCAGGTACGGATTGCGTACTGTGTGAGACCCTGCACGAGTCCTGTGTACATAACAATTGCTAATACGAGGCTCGATACTGGCAGAGCAACCACACAGAATAGAACTGTTAGCGTTAGGAGCGATAGCAAGTAGATGCATATTCCTAAGACCAGTACCATAGCCGTCAGGACATTCCCCACGCTCGATAGCAAGTTGGTAAGTAGAATACTCTGCTTGTTGTTTGATGTCTTGGAATATACGATAGTTTTCACTTGTAGCCTTCCATGATTCCCACGCTAGTCCTTTTGATTGGAGGTAGCCGTGGAAGCCCATTGCTCCAAGGCCGACTGAACGCTCTCGATATGCTGAGTAGACAGCTTTTCCCAGTTCTTCTGGTGCGTTGTCGATAAAGTATTGAATGACGTTATCCAAGAATCTGATAAGGTCTGCAACCATGCTACTTGCTCGCCACTCAGAGTAGTATTCAAGGTTGACGGATGAGAGACAACAGACGGCTGTTCGTTGTTCATCTGTTGCGAGATGGATTTCATTGCAGAGGTTGCTGCCGTTAATTGATAGTCCAAGCCTTTTCTGAGCTTCTGGTAAAGCTCTTCTGGCTGTGTCGATAAAGTTAAGGTACGGGCTACCAGTTCTGAACCTAGCTTCAAGAATTCGTTGCCACAGCTTGCGAGCTTGGACTGTATCTCTGACAATTCCTGTAGACGGGTCTGTAAGGTTCCATTCTGTATCATTAATTACACTCTCCATAAAATCATCTGTGATATTCACAGCATTAAATAAATTAAAACATTTCCGATTGATGTCTCCACCAGTCGGTACTTTGAAAGAAATGAACTCTTCAATGTCAGGATGACTTACGTCTAGGTAGGCTGCGTAGCTTCCCTTCCTTGTCTTGCCCTGTTTGTAGGCTGTCATCTGACTGTCCACTACTTTCATGAATGGTATTGGGCCTGGTGCTTTGTCGCTGATCCCCCTGATATCTGACCAATGCCCACCCACACCACCGCCCTTTACGGAAAGCCATGCTACTTCACCATTGTGTTCAATAAGGCTATTAAGATTGTCCCCCAAGTAAGTAAGGAAACAACTAATAGGCAAGCCCCGATTGTTTCGTGTATTGTCAGGTGCGTTTGAAAGCACAGGTGACGAAAACATAAACCAACCTTTGCTAGCATAGTCGTAAATGCGTTGAGCAAGATCGAGGTCATCTTTGCAGTAAGCAACCGCAGCCCGCGCAAAGGATTGTTGAGGTGAGTCTTCATGCTCGAACATGTAGTAGTCACGCATAAGTTTATCTGCTTGAGCACTGAGGCGACTGTCTCTTTCATAATCAATCGTTATCCCAAGGTATGTGGTCATCTAAATCATTCTCCAGTCGTTCTTGTTGTTCTTCGATCCGGTCTACAAACTTGTTGACAAGATCTTCTGATGTAATTTCTAATGTCTCCATCAAAGTAATCTCATCAAGTTGTTTGAGCTTTTGTTTTATATCTTCTAATGTAAGCACAGAGCGAACCTATTATTTTACCAGAGTTCAATGCATTTGTCAAGGTAGTGCCTGGCTTTTTCTAAGTCAGTCTGCCCACCCTTGTCTTGAAACCTAGCTAAGTATTTGATAACGTTACCTAACATAAAACCTTTGAACTGCTCTTCAGTCAACCAAGACTCCATTGCATCCCAAGGTTGTACCTTTTTGCTAGTGTAATGCTCACCCCCAATCTGTCGTAGTCTGTCTGCAAGGTCATTAAGATCAACCATCGTTACGTCCTGCCTTAACTAAGAAGTCTGTAAGATCAAAGGTATAACCATAGTGTGATTCCAATGTACGAATCACATCGTCAAGGACTTCATCCCATGTTACATCAATAACATAGTCATTGTTTAATGAAATACTTTTACCGCAAGAACGGTAGCTAAAATGAACGCGAGTCATGCTATCATCGTCATAAAACAGGTCATCAAGTCTACTCATTTCTTTCTCCTTATCAACTCCATAAAGTGGTCAAAGTCTATTACTGCTAGGGGTTTTGACCTGTTTTGTTTAATCACCACTAAAGGTTCGTACTTACCTGAGTTTGTTTCTGCTTGTGTATAATAATTGTACACTACAATCTTTGCTAGATTCTTACACTCTACAGAGTAGGGAAAGAGTTTCCTAGCAGCAGGAGATAGGAGAACATCTTCTCCACCTGCACCCATTGAAGTACTACGTACATCATCTGGTTCTAGTGTAGGGTACTGAGTTAAGATTGCATCACGTACTGCTTGTTGCAGTCTTCTGCCTTTTGCTTTGGCTGACGATGCTTTCATACAGGAGCAGTAAACTTATCGTCCAGACTGCGGAGCATGTAGAGTAGGTGACCGTTTTCCATTGCACGTTCTTCACCAAGTAGTTCAACAACTACACCCCACATCTCTTGCTCCGACTTGTCTTCTAGTAACTTCTGGGCTTTCTTGGCACCAATTCCTTTAACGCCGATGATGTTATCAATACGATCACCAACGAGAAACTGCTTGTAGAAATTAAGAAGTCCTTCAGGTTCGGTGATGAAGTATTTAATTTTCTTAACAAAGTTATAATGCCAACCAACAACTTGATCGAGATCCTTGTCAAGAGTAATCAACACACTATCATCCCCTAGCTCAGTAGAACGGATTGCTAGCATATCATCTGCCTCTAACCCGTCAGTCACATGTGCTGACCAGGCCGCCATAAGATATTCACGTAGCAGTCCGTAGTGTACTGGCTTGTCTGAAGTACGATTGCCTTTGTATGGTGCAGTAGTGGCATAATCATACCGGAAATTATTCTTTCCTGTTAAAAAGAGTTCCCATCTTTGAACTTGAGGCAGGTCAACCATCAAGATATCTTCAATAAAACCTGCCATAGTTCTGATTGCCATGTCTTCTGTGTCGTCATTAGTTGCAAAACCAATACGGTACACTAGAATATCTGCATCAATCAAGGCGTGGTTCATTACAGAACCTCATCACCGTCTGAGTCATCAGCAGAATCGACACCTTCATAGGTGACTAACTCATTGATAACTAGTTTGCGGAGTGAAGGAGATACACCTTCCTTCTTCTGATACTTCCATGCGTATGGAGTAATCATCGCAACAGCCTTGGAGCCGTTGCCGATTGAGATACCTTCAAGGGTATCACCGTTCGTAGCATAAGCACGAATAGGATTGTTAGACTTACAGGTAATAAAGTAACCCTTGTCTTCTTTCTGACGGACAGTAATGCCCATCCCTTCTAATGCATTGACTGCTGCATCAGACAACTGGCAGAGATCAATCTGATACTTGCCTGACATGTCGTTAGGCTTGTCCATGTATGCCCACATAACATCGGCACTGATCTTTACTCGTTGTGTACTTTCCATACCATTCTCCTTTTGTTGGTGGTATACTATATATTATAACACATTTTGTTAGTGTGTGTCAAACCAATTGTTACCGATCTTTGATTCGGCATCTACTGGGCATCGAAAGCCCAAGGTAATCCCGGATTGTGAGGCCGAATTGCACATGATTTGCGCAACCTGTTCACCATACTTCTCCGGTGTTTCAATTTGGATTTCATCATGCACAAAGGCAACCTGCTTAACAGGTACTGCCTGTGCTTTGAACTCCTTGTGCGCTTCAATAGCCCACTGCTTTGCAATGATTGCACCACATCCTTGTAACAGTGAGTTGAGTGCTGCGTGTTCTGATCTAACAAGAATTCTCCTTCCGTCTAGTCCAGGTACGTAGCCTTTAGTTGCTACCTTCTTTACTTTCTCCATCAACTTCTGCAGTGCAGGAGTGTTAGAGTAGAAACGATGTAGTATCTCATTGCCTTCACGTGCTCCACCATTGACGATGCTACCAACCTTGGCCGGGCCTGCTCCATACAACGTAGCATAGATTAGTGTCTTGGCCTGTGGTCTTGTAATACCTGCAGCATCTGCGTTCTTCTGGTGGATATCACCGTTGAGTAGTTCATCCTGCCATGCATCATCCTGCATGTAATGAGCCAAACAACGCAACTCAATACCTGATAAGTCAGTACCAACCAGTACGTGACCCACATCAACTGTCCATAGCTGTCGGCATCGTTCACCGTATGGTTTATTGACTGAAGGTATCTGTCCCATGTTGGGACTATGGTGTGTCATACGTCCGGTTACAGCACCGTTAGTAATGATTGCACCGTGTACTCTGTCGTCATCCTGTACAAACTTTAGCCAGGATTCCAGCAGACCAACACGTTTCTGCATCATCAGATACTCAGCAATCTTCTGTGCCTGTGGTATCTGTATGTTCTCTAACGTAGTCTCGTCTACGATGGGTTGACCTTTATCTGTGAATTTTTTAGGCTTCCATCCTAGAGTCATCAATCGTTCAGAGATTTGTTTACGACTGCCGACATTGAAGACAGTCACCTTGTCCTTTAGTTGTTTGCTTGTTTTTTCAGACCACCGTTCTTCAACAATCGGCGGAAAAATAGACTGCAGTTCAACTTCAATACCATCCATCTTATCTGCAAGCTCATTGCGCAGAGAGATAGCCTCAGGTACATCAAGTCTAAACCCGTTGGTTTCTTGGTTGCGACAGATGACTGCGATGTCGTGCTCCAGTAGTATACTCTGCGATGGATCCTTCCACTGATTAAGTTCTGACATAAGGTACTTGTATAAGTCACAAGTGAGACTAACATCTTGGATGCAGTACTTACGCATTTCTTCAGTGAGTCCACCATCAAAGTCTTCCACTGCAAAATCAACTTTAGCATTTCGTAACCTACTCCCCCATGCCTTCAGGCTGTGTCCACCTTCTAGTTGTGGATTCAAAAGTCTTGAAAGAATCAAGGTGTCTGCCGCTTTCGATTTCTTGATCCCAATGTTCCAGACTTTCCGCAACACTGGTGCATCGAAACCAATTAAGTTGTGACCGATGATTAGATCGTACTGTTCTACCAGTGGCTTTAATGTTGACGAGTCTGTATGACATTGAACTTCTCCTGTACTAACATCCTGCGTGACACAGATCCAGATTGTGTTGCGAGCTAGATTCGTCTCGATATCCAGTACTAACTTGCGTTGTGCGGTGCTCATTCATAACCTCTTTGATTGTTGGGATGAAAGTTTTGAACCATTCTCCCTTGCGTTCCATACACTGATCGTGTTTCTCTAACAGGGCATGGATAGTTGCTTCAGCTTCATGTCTGTTGTCAAAGTGTTCACAATATTCTAACACATAATCACGAAAAGGTGAAGAGGTTTGATAACCATTCAGTCGATCTTCACTGTTTACTGCCTTACCTACCTTAAGCCAGTTAGGAAATGCAGGGTTGCGAATGATGTACACTTCACCTTCTGTGCTGCGTGTATCAATCTCAGTGTGTGACCATGCGTCATCAAGTGTCTTGAATCGGCCAGGTTTATGTAGTGGGTGTGACTTAGGTATGAACTTACCATTCACAAACATACGGTCTGTGTTACGGTAACGTTCAACAGTACGTCTACAGTCCCTGCAGTTCACCTGCTTACCGTCCGGTGCTCCAGTTTTATTATGGAATTGATCGAGTGGTTTGTGCTCACCACAGTGCTTACATTGCTTCATAGGGCTTGCTCCGCCTCGTCTTGTTCATCATACTCCGTCATACGTCCGGTGTCTAGTGAGTAGAGAAGACTACATGCCGGGCCTGTTGTACCACAGAATCTATTCTTGAGCACACGTACACGGGTGGTGTTACGTTCTGTCTCATCATCTGCCTGACCGTTACGTTCAAGACCGATCACCATGTCAGATAACTGTGCGATACTACCAGATCCACGTAACTGTGCCAGTGATGTGGCAGCACCTTCTTCATGTCCCTTTGAATCAGGACGTTTGAGGTGTGACACACAGACCAGTGCAATGTTAGTCTCCTGTACCAGTGTACGTAGCTTGGTCATGATCTCATCAATGGCCTTCCGTTCATCACCGTTGGACTGTGCGGATACCACAATCGAGATGTGATCTAGGAATACGTAACGACATCCTACTGCCTTGGCTAGGTATCGTACACGGTTGATGATGTTGTCAATGTCAGAGCTACCAAAGTGGTCAAAGAGAAACAGTCGGTCAGTACCTAGTGTCTGCTTGAATGCATCATCCTTTTCTTCCTGAGTAGCCTTACAGTCAGGAAGATGCAGTGGTTTATCTGCAGCCAGTGACATGATCGACAGGCCTGTCTTGCGTACCGACTCTTCCAAGAACATCAAGCCAATCTTTTCATTGGTGTTTTGTAGTATATGCCATACAATTTCACGTAGGAACTGTGACTTACCTAGTCCAGACCCTGCTGTGATCGTTAACATCTCACCCTGTCGTATACCATATGTCATCTTGTTAAGACCATCATACGGGTACATGCAGTCAGCTTCAGCCAGTGGTTTCATCACATCATCATAGATGGATGAACCTGCCACGATACCCTGTGGTGTCCACTTCTGTGACTGCCAGAAGTTATCAGAGTATGTCTTCTGATTACCTTTGATAAAGTCACAGGCATCCTTGTAACCATTGACTGGTGTCATTACCTTTGACTTGTGTGCAAACAATTCAGCACACTTAGTCTGAGCAGCCTGACCAGGTTCATCGTTGTCAAAGTTAAAGATGATCTCGTCAAAGCTGTCAAGCCACTCGTAGTTGTTACGACAGTCTTTGATCGCAGACTGCGCACCATTACGTACAGAGACTACTGGGTACTTTGAACCTAGCATCTGGTAGGCAGTAAGTGCATCAAACTCTCCTTCAACTACAAGTACACGGTGTCCACCTGCATTGAATCGTTCCTGACCAAAGAGAAAAGGAGTGTCATTCCATTCACCTTCAGTCTTGAATTGTTTGTCACCATTGATGCGTACCTTTGCAGAGGTATCATTACCGTATGGAAAAATAATGTCGTTACCTCTGAATCCTACACCATACTTCTCCATCGTGTTGACATCGATCTTACGTGTCGGAATAGCACGGTAGGATAGACCCTGAGACGCATTGTACTGCCCTGTATCGGACAATCTCTGCTTGATAGATACGACTCTACTATGGTGCATGTCGTAGCTTGATACAGAGTCGGTTTCTATAGGAACGTTAGCATCACAGCTAAAGCACTTACCCCAGAGTTCACCCTTGTCATTGCGACTGATGGAGTATGCATCACTACTGTCGCACTTGGGACACGGCAGATGTTTCTGTTCCCACGCCATTTACTTCTCCTTGTTTTGATTCTAGCTTGGCTAACTGATCCTTGTACTGTGCGTACAGTTCTGGATCATTCTCAATTAAGTTCTTAATTGAAGCCTGAGCATACTTTTGCAGAACAGCACCGATGCTGTACTCTAGCATCTGTGACTGACCTTTAGACAGGTAGTAGAAGAACCCATCATACTGTGGATCAGGATCTCGATTCCAGTCTGATAGCCTCTTGTCTAACTCTCTGACCAGTATCACTGTGCTGATGTCATTCATAGTCTATTCTCTCTTGGAGCATTAGCTCACCGATCATTGAATGTGCAGTCATTAGGCGACTATTCAGTGTTGTTACTTGTTTCTGTTTGAACCGAACAAACTCTGTTAGTTTCTGTGCATATTCTGTGCCGACTGATAGCTCTGACAGGTACTCTTCAAAGTCATCGACTGAGTATATGTTTTTATTCATTGTCTTTCTCCAACTTGAGTGCGTAACCTGTTACGAATACCAAACCAGGTTCCGGTGAGTAGTTTCCTAACCGATGTAAGAATTCGGATAGTCCTAGGTCTTTAATGAGAGCAGCACACGCAGTCAGTGTCTGGTGCTCATGCATCTCACGTGCGTCTTTTATGTCCATCTTTATAGTCCTATGTAGTATCTAGTTATTCAAAGATAAGTAGTAGTAATACTAATACTAGTACTAAGAAGCTATGTATCTATATAGTTATTATATCATGTCAGTCAATTTTGTCAAGTGTTATTTCATCTTCCAGATGTTTTAGGTCTTCACGTTCAGTCACATTGAAGTCTTCTGCCACTGTGCCAAAGCACTCGTTACAGAGATCAATGAACTCTCCAGACTCAAAGCCTCTACGAGTAGACTCAAAGTCACTCAGTTGTTTGTTACATGCTTTACAACGCATTGTTTACTCCTTGATGTGGTCTAGGTAGTATAGCATACAAAAGACTAGTATGCAAGCTACAGCGTACACTTTAATCAGTTCGACAGTCATTTAGATATTCCTGGTATCGTTCGTTTATTTCCTTGCTAAACATAGAGTAGTAAATATTCTCCACTCGCATGCTGTCTAGCTCCTTTACTCTGTGGATCTCTTCAATGATCTCATCGATGCAGAACTTGAGTGCTTCGTCATAGCCATCATCACATCCTGTTTGCGGATCATAGTCTATCATTCACCCTGTACTCCGTTAGTTTCTGTGTGGTGTACTTTAGCGATGTCATTACTTGATCGAGCGTCTCAGACTCTGTGTCACCGGTATCGTGCAGTATCACCATTGCCTCGTTGAGTAAATCCAAAGCCTCCCCTGTTTGTTTGTCGATCAAGCGATTGACTCTGATTCTGTTTTCATTCCTGCTAGTATTCATAACTTACCCATCATTTTCTCTCTTCAATGTACACTCGTAAGTGTGTTGATAAACTCAGTGGAGCACCATATCTATGGTTCTTCCATCGATGGCCTTCTATTAATCCTTGACCATATACTCTAATCTTGTACCGATCCCGGTTAAAATATTTCTTCATCTGAGCTAGTAACTCTCTACCTTCGTCCGTATTTGGTATACGTGAGAAGACGTACCTTGATGCTTTAACTTCACTCATTGTCTATCCCCACTGTTCTGCCATTGCATCAGCAATGCCTTGAAATGTTTCACTACGTTTCTTCCAACGATCCTTACCACCTTTGTTGAACCAATTACCTGGCACTTTGGTGGACTCTTGTTTCTCTACAATGTTTGTTGGCTGTAGTTGATCTAACCCATGTAACCACAAACAAGTTTTCTTAGATGTTGGATGACCAAACTCATAAGGTTGTATTGTCTGTGTGTACTGCGGTAGTCCGTAAACCTTTGAAGGTATAGGATTCTCTAAACAAATCTTAGGTATAGCTGCACTATCCAGTTTCATAAAGAACTCTTTAGCTTCTAGACCCAGAGCAAGCCTATCCTTGTTTAACACACCTTTAGGATACAAATGTCTAGCACCTGCATTACTGAGGTATGTACATGGTGGATGCCCAATCAGTAGATCCCAACCATCATTCAGTATGTCCATCACATCACCTTGGTAATGGTACGGACTGTCATCATCTGCAGGTAGTAGATCACAAGACCATGCATCATGCCCACGTTTGCGGAAGGCTTCACGGACTTTACCACTGTACTCACATGCTACTAGAACTCTCATAGTTACCTCACTGTATGTTGTGTATTCTACGCCATGTTACCCACGTGATGGCTTGCATCTCATAGGCTTTGAGTGGCCGTCCGTGTACTAGAACAGCTTCACCCGCATCACGATACGCATCCTGAATTAAAGAATACAGCAGCTTACCAATTGATATTGAACCAGTCAAGCTTTGCCGACTAGCATGGAAGATGTTGTATGCATGACCATCTACGGTGCATGTATTCTCACCCATGATGTTCTGGAAGAAACAAACAATCTTCTGACCATTCAGAATAGATATTGTTGTATCATAGTCTGGTTGTGATTCAAGAATAGACCATGCCTTTTCTTTCATCTTACCATACGTTGATACCTTTACCGATTCCATAGAGTCACCGTTGACGTATGTAGTACACAGGTCACGTGCGTTTACAATGTTTCTATCCCACTTGTTATTTGGGGACAGAGCAGCAACCACGCCTACAACTACGTTGAGTGGTATATCTAGGTCTTCAGCAATAGACAGACACTCACAGTGTGCCGTAGCGTACCATGTAATGCCATGCTCAACCTCTTCTGGAGTAGCCAGGTTGAAGATTGTCAAGATATTTTCTTTACCCATTGTGCTTTACCTCTCTATGATTTCGGTAGTGTTACCGATAATGGACACTGAGTCAATACCCAATGCCCATTGGCAGAACACTATGCAAAGTTGTACTTGCCGACACCAACTGTTAGTCGTCCAAGATGTACCTGTTTAGTCAGTGGTGAGGCCTGGATTGTGTAACCACGTGATTTGTACTTACGCAATGCCACGAACCCACGAATGCCAACAAGGTTGAAGAACTTACGTCCATGCAATTTTGCTGTACGCAATGCTGACCAACGAACCCAAGAAACAGACTTTGATGATGCGAATTTCATAGCTATTACCTCTCAATGTTTAGCTAACCAATGCTTGATGCATTGAGTGCTGACACCAACAAAACCTGGATTTTGCTGATGCCAACTGTCAATGCAACATGTGAGAGATAAAGCCGTTTGACCGTAGTACCAATTGCTTGCTAGCTAGGTCAATTTAACTAGGCAGATTCGGATGCATACTATTATGTGTCCACGCCCATAGGCGCACGAATGCGACTTATAATGGTGGCAGTCACTGACTTCTGCACGTTGCCAAGAAGTGGGTCTTTTGTTGTCTATGTTGCCATGTACAGTCCACACTTCGTAGTGGCCAACACCCAAACTGTACGCTATGTATTCTATTATGCATATTCGTATTCAATTGTCAACTACTTTGTGAAACTTTTTTGACAATATGCCTAATATGGTTTCACTGACTACGATACTGCTTGAGTTTGTACGTGTTTATCTATCACTGTTTGTATCGTTGTCTGTATCGACAATTGCCATGGTATATTGTGCGTTGCACCAATGGTATTAGACATAGGTCTATTATACTAAAGTCTAACCAGGTTTCTAAAATATATGAATAGTCTTGACTAACATACTTGGTGCTTCACTGTCAACATAGACTTTAGTAGTATGCAGCATTGCCTATAAATAGAAAAACCCTATAGGGTACTACATAGACCCACACACTGTCAAGACCTGGATAGTTATACCTTAGTCTATGTAGACCAAAGTCTAATAGAGTCTTGATAGACCTGGCACGAAACCTGCATAGCCCCGGGGGGCTGCCGTGGCTTCGTCGATCTATACAGTACCTACACAGATACAAAAAAGAGCTAAATTGACTAAAAAGTTTTGACAATACGAAACTACTATAAAGTCTAACAAGTATTTGATAACTGTACAGAAATTGCACACTACATTCTGCGCAGAATCTGTTACATTACAACAGCAATAAAGGAATACTTGACTTTCATTTAAAAGTATGTTATACTATAGCCAAATAACGTAGGATATTTCTATGAATGAAGTGACGGAAACCAAGCCTAAGCGCGGTCGTCCTAGAAAAACTGAGATCGACGCTAAGAAAAAAGGTAATCGTGGTGTTAGAGGTCGCCCACCAGGTGACGCAGCTAGAATTAACGAATTCAAAGCTAGACTGTTAGCTACATCGGGCGACAAAGTAATCAATAAAGTAATTGAGATTGCGCAGAACGATGAGCACCCTGGACAGATGGCTGCATTAAAAATGTGTATGGATAGAGTACTACCACTATCCTACTTTGATAAAGATAAAAACACTGGCGGTCGTTCACAAGTTAGCATTACCATTACAGGTGTTGGCGGTGATACAACAATTGTAGGTGCAAAAGAACCTATTGAAGCGGAGTACACAAATGTCTCTGAGTGAAGAACTAAAAAACCAAATTAAGCTAGACCTACAAAGACATGAAGGTATTCGCTTTGATATTTATTTAGATACTGAAGGACTCAAGACCGGCGGTATTGGACATCTAGTCAACCAAGATGACTGGAATGTTGGAGATGAAATCCTTGCTGCTCAGGTTGATCGTTGGTTTGAAGAAGACTTTGATACTGCAGTAACAGATGCATGTGCTGTCTTCTTGAACTTTGATTCACATCCAGATGATGCTAAACGTGTCTGTGTAAATATGGCTTTTAACCTTGGTCGATCACGATTATCTAAATTTAAAAACATGATTCGTTATGTTAATGAAGGTAACTACTTAATGGCTGCTAATGAAATGGTTAATAGTAAGTGGTATAGTCAAGTAGGTAATCGTAGCGTAGAGCTTGTTAATATAATGAAGGAAGTTTGATGAAAGGTTTGTTTAATTTTATTCCAGAGTATGCGCAACAACTAGCTAGTTCTGTATTTGGTGTTGAAGAAAAAACAACAGAAGACTTTAAACCGGAAGTACTAGATGTTTTACGTTCTGCTGCAATGAATGCTTTATCAGAAGGTCGAATGAATATCGACTACGAAGACTATCCACGTATTTCTGAAAACTTAACAGCTAGAGACTTAGTTAGTGATAGTGAAAAGCGTGGAAGTTTTTTAGAGTTGTTAGGTACTTTGAAAGATAATCCAATTGCAGATGCTGCGTTTACTATTGGTGGTGGTACGATTATCGAAGAAGATGGTAATCTTTTCTTAACAGATGATTATGACTTTTCTCGTATTGCTCCAGGAAAAGTTAAAGACTTGTATGGTGCTGCTCGTTATTTAGCCGGAGAAATAATGCCAGAAGAAGGTGTAAAAAGTAAAATCCTGTTAGGTAAAAAAGAAGACTTGCTTGGATACCAAGTAAAGAAAGGTGATACGTTAGGCAAGATTGCAAAACAAATGGGCTACTCAGTTGATGAGTTAGTTGCTTCTAATAATATTAAAAATCCAAATCGCATTTCGATTGGTCAAACAATTAAACCCCCAATGCAGCCAGTTCCAATGCAGGAACCTGAACAGTTAGTTGTACTAAACGAATTACTTAATGGTGATGAAGAGTTAATCGGTGGAGCTTAATGTTCAACTGTTGCCCTGGCAGCAAGAAGTATTTTCAGATCCTACTCGATTTAAAATTGTAGCGGCAGGTCGCCGAACTGGAAAGTCAAGACTAGCAGCGTGGATGTTAGTAATCTATGCACTCCAAGCAGAACGTGGTCATGTATTTTATGTAGCTCCGACACAGGGACAGGCTCGTGATATTATGTGGTCTACTCTGTTAGAGATTGCACATCCTGTAATCAAGAGTTCACATATTAACAATCTGCAAATTACTTTAATTAACGGTACAACGATTTCACTTAAGGGTGCTGATAGACCAGAAACAATGCGTGGTGTCTCCCTTAAATTCCTTGTTATGGATGAGTATGCGGATATGAAGCCGTCTGTATGGGAACAAATTCTGAGACCTGCACTTGCTGACCAAAAAGGTGATGCCATGTTTATCGGTACGCCAATGGGTCGAAATCACTTTTATGATTTGTATATATATGCTGATGTAGGCGATGATGAAAGCTATAAAGCGTGGCACTTTACATCCTATGATAACCCTTTACTTGACCCAGAAGAAATTGACACAGCTAAGAAGTCAATGTCTAGCTATGCCTTCCGTCAGGAGTTTATGGCGAGCTTTGAAGCAATGGGTTCAGAAATCTTTAAAGAAGACTGGTTACAGTTTAATGACGAAGAACCAGAAACAGGCGACTACTATATTGCAGTTGACCTTGCAGGTTTTGCAGACGTACAAGCAGCAACACAATCGAAAAATAAAAAACTTGATCAAACAGCCATAGCAGTTGTAAAGGCAAATGAAGACGGATGGTGGGTAGCAGATATTATTCATGGTCGATGGGATATCAAAAAGACCGCAAAGAAAATATTCGATGCTGTAGCACGGTATCAACCAGTAGCGGTTGGTATCGAAAAAGGAGCATTAAAGAATGCGGTACTTCCCTACTTAACGGACATTATGAAATCATCTCAAAGATTTTTTCGAGTGGAAGAGTTGACACATGGGAATAAGAAAAAAACTGATAGAATTGTTTGGGGTTTGCAAGGACGTTTTGAACATGGACAAATAATTTTAAACGAAGGTGAATGGAACTCCCAATTTATGGATGAGTTGTTTCAGTTCCCAAATCATTTAGTGCATGATGATTTAATTGATGCACTAGCATACATAGATCAATTAGCGAAAGTCTCCTACTACTACGATTATGAAGAAGAAGACTTTGAAGTATTAGACCCCGTAGCAGGATATTAATATGCAGTATGAACGCGATGTAGAAGACACTACTTCATTAGAAGGGTGGGTAATTAATAAATGTAACCAATGGCGTGACCATTACGAATCAAACTACCAAGAAAAGTTTGATGAGTACTACAGGCTATGGCGTGGAATCTGGGCGCAAGAAGATTCAATGCGACAGTCAGAACGATCTAGATTAATTTCTCCTGCACTCCAACAGGCTGTTGAGTCAAGTGTAGCTGAAGTAGAAGAAGCGACATTTGGTCGTGGTAAATGGTTCGACATCAAAGACGACTACATGGATCAACAGCCCCAAGACATTCAGTACTTGCGTTTAAAACTTGACGAAGATATGCGGTTTGCTAAGGCACGTAAATCAATTGCAGAGTGTTTAATTAATTCAGCAGTTTTTGGTACAGGCATTGGTGAAATTGTTCTTGAGCAAACATTAGAAATGGTTCCTGCTACGCAACCTGTTATGGACGGAGCTATGGAAGCAGTTGGCGTTGAACAACGTACGCGAACCGTTGTTAAACTTAGACCAGTAATGCCACAAAACTTTTTGATTGATCCAGTTGCTACAAATATTGACGAAGCACTGGGTGTTGCTATTGATGAGTTTGTTCCGTTACATCAGGTTGAACTTGCACAAGAAGCAGGTATCTATGATTCGGAAGCTAATGTCACAACAGCATCACCTGATACAGATATTGAAGCTGACCAAGACTTAACATTGTACATGGATGACAAAGTTCGTTTAACAAAGTACTATGGTCTTGTTCCAAGATACTTACTAGATGAAGCTAAAACGACTGAAGGTGATGAAGAATCTAGTACAGAATCTAATCAATCAGAATATGTTGAAGCTATTGTTATAATTGCAAACAATGGTATTTTATTAAAAGCAGAAGAAAATCCTTACATGATGAAGGATCGTCCAATTGTAGCTTTTCCGTGGGACGTAGTACCGTCTCGTTTTTGGGGGCGTGGTATTTGCGAAAAAGGATATAACGCACAGAAAGCACTTGACACTGAACTGAGAGCACGAATTGACGCACTTGCGCTTACTGTACATCCTATGCTTGCTGTTGATGCTTCACGTTTACCTCGTGGAAGCAAACTGGAAGTTAGACCCGGCAAGGCCATCCTTACGAACGGCAATCCCGCAGAAGTCTTACAGCCGTTTAGATTTGGAAATCTTGACGCCAACACATTTAATCAATCGGCCAGTCTCCAACAAATGGTTCAAATGGCAACTGGGGCTATTGATGCGGCAGGTATACCAGGAAGTATCAATGGAGATTCCACAGCCGCAGGTATCTCTATGTCACTGGGAGCCATCATCAAGCGTCACAAGCGCACGTTAATTAATTTCCAAGATTCTTTCTTGCTTCCGTTTGTAACTAAAGCAGCGCATCGTTACATGCAGTTTGCTCCTGAATTGTATCCAGTTAAAGATTTTAAGTTTGTAGCTTCTAGCTCTTTAGGTATTATTGCCCGCGAGTATGAAGTAACACAGCTTGTTCAGTTGTTACAAACAATGTCACCTGAGTCACCTATGTATCCATTATTGATTCAGTCAATTGTTGATAACATGAATTTAAGTAATCGTGAAGAAATTATTGCAGGACTACAACAAGCTAATCAACCTAACCCACAAGCTCAACAGTTACAAGAACAACAATTCCAGATGGCTATAGCTAAAGAACAAGCTACACTTGAGTACGTCCAAGCTCAAACTGCAGAGGTAATGACACGTGTACAACAGAATCAAGTTGAAACTCAGTTGTTACCAGTAGAGGCTGAAACAGATCGATACACTGCTGTCATGAAAGGAATGGGTTCTGAACCAACAGAAAAAGAATTTAACCGTCGAGCTAAAATTGCAGAGCTTGCATTAAAGCAACGTGAAATTGAAACAAAAGAAGATATTGTTGAAATGCAAATGCGTGGCAAAAGGTCTTGACATTTTCTAAAAAGTATGATATAATATTCTACATATTCAAAGCACCAGAAGAAGGAGAATGCTTTGACCCCTGAAGAAGAAAAGTATTATGAAAACTATCTTGATTTGTTTCTGCATCCAGGTTGGAAACAATTTGTAGCAGAAGCACAAGAGTCTCTTGATACACATCAAATTGAAGATATCAAGAATGAACAAGAATTATTCCATTTACAAGGACAACGTACATCACTCTTAAATATTGTGCGCTTTGAAACTGGAATACAAAATGCATTTGAGTTGGAGTCTGACAATGATTAGACGTTACGACTTTAAATGCACTAACTGTCAACACATTGAAGAACAATGGGTAGATTCATCTGATGAGTTTGCTACTTGTCCTGAGTGTGGTGACACCGCAAAGCGGATAATCTCTAGTATCCGAACACATTTCAAAGGTACAGGTTGGCCTGATGCCGATGATGCGTGGGCTAAGGATCACGAAAGAGCCGCTCAACACTAATCACTTCCATAATGCTACGGCACGGAGTTTAACAATATGGCACGTTTATTAAAAGAGAGTCCCGAATATCAACCTGATAACGGAGAAACATTCGCTGATGTAACTAATGAAGAACAACAGCATCCAGAACCGGAACAATCTGTTGAAGCAGAACCTGAAGAAGATAGTCTTCCTGAAAAATATCGGAACAAAGATATTAGTGATATTGTTCAGATGCACCAGGAAGCTGAAAAACTTTTAGGCAAGCAATCTTCAGAAGTTGGTGAACTCAGACGAATTGTTGATGATTTTGTCAAGACTCAAACTGCTACAGTAAGCCCACAAAAAGAAGAAGACGAAGAGTACGACTTTTTTACTGATCCAGATAAAGCTATTGCCAAAGCAATTGAATCACATCCTGCTGTACAAAAAGCAGAACAAACATCAATTGCAATGAAACAAGCAACAGCTTTAAATAAACTGCAAGCAGATCATCCAGACTTTGGAGAGATCGTTCAAGATTCAGCATTTCAAGAATGGGTGCGTGGATCTCAAGTACGACAAGAATTGTATGCACGAGCAGACCAACAATTTGATTATGCTTCTGCACACGAACTTTTAAGTACCTGGAAAGAACGGCAAAACCTAGTTAAAGAAACTGCTGCTATGCAGAATGCAGATCGAGAACGTCAAATTAAAACAGCGTCTACTGGAAATGTAAAAGGATCTGGTGAAAAACCAAGTCGTAAAATCTATCGTCGTGCTGATATTATTAAACTTATGCAAACAGACCCAAAGCGTTACCAAGCTATGTCTGATGAGATTATGGCAGCATACGCTGAAGGTCGTGTCAAATAGCGTTAAGGAGCTAAAACAATGGCACTAGGTACTAACCACGTCACCAATACTACTGCGGCTACTTTTATCCCAGAAATTTGGTCAGACGAAATCATCGCAGCATACGAGAAGGCTCTCGTTCTTGCTAATCTTGTAAACCGTATGCCAATGACTGGTAAAAAGGGAGATACACTTCACATCCCTAAACCAACTCGTGGCGATGCTTCTGCAAAGGCGGCTTCAACTCAGGTAACTCTGATTGCGGCAACTGAGTCAGAAGTCCAAGTAACAATAGATCAACATTACGAGTACTCTCGTATGATCGAAGACATTACTGATGTGCAAGCACTCGCTTCACTACGTCAGTTCTACACTTCAGACGCAGGCTATGCACTTGCAAAGCAGGTCGATACTGACTTGTTTGCTTTGGCTAAGTCATTCGGCGATTCTGATGGTGCTGACTACGTACACAGCAACTCGTTCTTCATGGATGCTTCTACAAACTTAACAGCTTATGCTGTTGACACTGTAGCAGCGGCTGACATCTTTTCTGACACTGGCTTCCGTGAAGCAGTTAAAGAGTTAGATGACAACGATACTCCTATGGACGGACGTTTCCTTGTTGTACCTCCATCAGTCGTACAGACTATCCGTGGTATTGACCGTTACAGCTCATCTGATTTCGTATCAGGTCAGCCTGTACAAAACGGTAACATCGGTAGCCTTTATGGTATTGACGTTTATGTCTCAACTAACTGCCCTGTTGTAGAAACTGCAGCTGCTAACTCTGCGGGTGGAGAGTTGAAAGCAGGTATCCTTGGTCATCGTGACTCAATGGTATTTGCAGAGCAAATGGGTATTCGCTCACAAACTCAGTACAAGCAAGAGTTCTTAGGTGACTTGTTCACTGCAGACACTCTGTATGGCGTAAAAGTTTTACGTCCTGAGTCAGCTCTTACTTTGGTGTTCAACTCCTAAGTAAACTAGGGAGCCTTTCGAGGCTCTCTTTCTAATTCTATACACTGGAGATTTTAATGGCACTTTATCGTGGTACAGGTGGCGCGGGTGATTCTACTACAGATGCTACAGTTACTGATGTAACAGCCCAAGCAGTCGCCGCTGCATCTTCAGCTTCTGCCGCCGCTACTTCAGCAACACAGGCGGCTACTTCCGCAACTGCGGCTTCTGGCTCAGCAACTACAGCAAGCGGACACGCAACAACAGCACTAGGCCACGCCAATGATGCCAACACTGCTAAAACTGCGGCACAAGCGGCACAGACCGCCGCTGAACTAGCGGCTGATAATATTGATGATATTTACTTAGGAGCTAAATCTAGTGATCCTACAGTAGATAATGATGGCGATGCATTAACAGCCGGTGATTTATATTTTAACACTAGCACCAATACACTTAAAGTTTACACAGGTTCTGCATGGGTTAATGCGGCTGTAAGTGCATCGGATTTTTTAAGTGTATCTAATAATCTGTCCGATTTAAATAATGCCGCTACTGCACGTACTAATTTAGGTTTAGGCACTGTCGCTACTACAGCATCTACAGACTACGCTACAGCGGCACAGGGTGCTAAAGCTGACTCCGCATTACAAAGCTTTACAGAAACTAACGATTTGTCTGCGGCGGTCGTATGGGCTAACGTCCCAAATTCAAACATTACCCAAGCATCGGTTACGCAACACCAAGCGGCTTTGTCAATTACTGAATCTCAAGTTAGTGATTTAGGAACATACGCGACAACAGCATTATATACAACTACAGTTACAGGATCAGCAGGTTCATCCGATTGGACAGGCTCTGGCCCTTACATTGCAACAAAAACTGTTAGTGGTCTCCTTGCTAATGATACACCAATTGTAGATATTGATTTATCTGGAGCGTCCTATTCAGACGTTACTGCCATTGGTGCAGAGTGGGCTACAGTTTATCGTGTGGAAGCAAGTTCAGCCAACACATTAAAGGTATATGCTACAGCAGAACCTGCAAAAAGTTTTTCGCTTCAGATTAAGGTTGTCCGATGAGTGAAGGTTTAGTTGTTAGACGAGGCGGAGGCTCTACTGCTGTTACGGCAGGGGCGGGTTCAGGCGGAACAGAAACCACTGCCGGTGGTAATAAAATACATACGTTTACATCGTCTGGTACATTTACAGTTACTACAGCAGGACTCTTTGATTACGTCATCGTAGGTGGCGGTGGAGGCGGCGGAGGCTCTACCTTGGGTTCTGCAGGTGGTGCCGGTGGTTATCGCTCTTCTATCTCTGGCGAAACATCTGGTGCCTTAGCAGGTGTTGAACCTTCTGTTTACTTAGCCGCAGGTGATTACACTATTACTATTGGAGCCGGAGGCGCAGGTACGAATACTGGTACTACTTTAGCCTCTCAAGGTGGAACAACATCGTTCGGAGACCTTGATGTAGATGGCGGCGGTGGAGGTTTTTCTTTCCCCAACGGTGCAGGTGGAGATGGTGGCTGCGGGGGCGGAGCGCAAGCATACAACAGCGGTTCGCATAGCGGAGGTAAAGGCACATTCCAACACGGATTTAACGGTGGTAGCGCACAAGCTAATGGTGGTGCTAACTATCAAAGTGCCGGAGGTGGCGGTGCAGGAGAAGTTGGTGAAAGCGTTACTGGAGCCGGTATTAATGGCGGTGACGGCGGTGATGGTATTCAGTCTTCTGTTAATGGTACAGCCACTTACTATGCAGGCGGTGGAGGCGGATCAGGCTTAGGCGGCTTGGCAGGTACTGGCGGTCAAGGTGGCGGTGGTAACGGTGGAACCGCAGGCGGTGTTGCAGGCGGAAACGGTACGGCTAATACTGGAGGCGGCGGTGGCGGTGGTTACAGTGCTACTGGCGGTAACGGCGGTACAGGCGTTGTCATCATCCGGTACGCAGTTTAATCGTAAGGAAATTTAATAATGGCCCACTTTGCAGAAATTGATGCAAATAACATAGTACAAAGAGTTATTGTTGTTTCTAATGATGACTGTGGAGGTGGTATCTATCCCGGCTCTGAAGCTATTGGATCAGAGTTTTGTAGCCAACTCTTAGGTGGAACTTGGAAGCAAACTTCCTACAACTCTAACTTTCGTAAGAATTACGCAGGTAAAGGTTTTGAGTTTGATGTGGCAAATGATTGCTTTTGGTCTCCACAGCCATATGCTTCTTGGACTAAAAACACAACAACTCTTGCGTGGGAATCTCCTATTACTAAACCCGAAGGTAATTATGTTTGGGATGAAGAAGCATACCAAGCAGATAACACTACCGGGTGGAACGCCATCAGCTTAGCTGAGTAAGGGCAGGATGTGAAAGAAATGGCAACAGAAAGCACTAAGACACTCGTAGACGGTTTAAGTGTAGTTACAGTAGTAGGTACGATTGGTGAAATGTTGCCTCCATTGGCGGCATTGTTTACACTGGTGTGGACAGCTATTCGCATTTACGAAACAAAAACAGTAAGAAAGATGTTGGGCAAGGATCGCCCAGATGATAGCTGAGTTGGCCGCCGCTAATGCGGCCTTTGGCGTTATTAAACAAACCATTGCTAATGGTAAAGAACTATATGAAGCAGGAGACGCATTAGCAGACTACTTTGGCCTCAAGGCTACAATACAAAAGAAAGCACATGAACATGGATATAAATCTGATCTCCAAGCATTCATGGCTACAGAGCGTCTCAAAGAGTATGAAAACACGCTCAAACAAATGATGATCTGGCAAGGGCGAGCCGGGTTATGGACTGATTGGTTAAACTACCAAAGTAAAATGAAGGAAAGTCGTGAAGCCGCAGAAAAAGCTGAGAAAGCCAAAAAAGCTCAACGTAAAAAACAGATTATGGATTGGTGCCTTTGCATTACTTTGGGCATTAGCATTCTCTCAGCCGTCGGTTTGGTGATATATATATTTTACTGGTTAAGTAAACAAGGATAAATTATGTGGAAGGTTGTAGGAATTTATTACATTTTAGTAGCTACAAATACTTTTCAAGTAATCGACATGCACACCTTTGACAAACCAGAAGAGTGTTTTTTACAAGCCATGAGCATTATGAAGGATAAAGAAGACCCACGTAACATGGCCTGTATTCCACTTCACAAAGAGCCTAAAGGCGATGCTACATGATTGGGCTAGTCACAGCTATCACGAACTTGGCAGGTACATGGGTCAGTGCCAAGGCGGAATCAACCAAAGCCACTGCAGAGGCGAAAGCCACCGCACTGAAAACAGCGGCACAGTCCACAGCGGATTGGGAACGCATCATGGCAGAGTCTTCCAAGAACTCGTGGAAGGACGAGTGGCTTACAATAGTGTTCAGCATACCTCTGATCCTTGTCTTTATACCAAGCATGGTAGGACATATTCAATCAGGGTTTACAGCATTGGCAACTTTGCCGACTTGGTATCATGAAATACTCATGGTAATTGTACTAGCCTCATTCGGTGTTAAAGCCGGTAAAGGTCTTATGGAAATGATAGGGAAAAAGTAACATGACGGGATATGGATATGGATCAGGAAAGAAAAAAGTTACCAAAGCAAAAAAGAAAAAGCCGATGGTAGCTAACAGACCAATGCCTAAGAAACCCACAAGGAACGCATAATGGCTAAAGGTGTAAAGCATTACTTTAGGGACGGTACCGAACACAAAGGTGGTA
>Ga0181404_1000065_pt1 | contig 27768 bp, 30 predicted proteins | sample 27SPOviralmetaG_FD_130133 | JGI IMG/M metagenome (GOLD analysis project Ga0181404, IMG submission 130133) | Marine viral communities from the oligotrophic San Pedro Time Series (SPOT) site, San Pedro Channel, CA, USA - 27 SPOT_SRF_2011-10-25 | ecosystem: Environmental > Aquatic > Marine > Strait... | reverse complement strand
TGCAAGAGTATCAAATCTATCTCCGCCAGTACTTATGACATATATATCCTCTTCACTATCTGGTATATCAGGATATACAGGATTAAGATAGTAATTTTTTCCTTCGTCGGAAACTAATTTTTTTATATTATTATATCGTCTAAACATATTTTATTAATTTCCTAAAAATCTAGAAAAATCATCCGGTGCTGATGGTTGCTGTACTCCAGTAAATTTTGAAAAATCTGCAGCAGCTTCTTTTCCGCCTAATTTTAGCATAGCAGCATCAGTATCAAAAGGCTCAGGTTTTGGTTCATTAATCGGAACTCCATCTAAAAAGTTTACTCCAGCATCTTTATTAGTTATATAGTGTAGCTGTCCAGTCTGTACTGAGAATCTATGAATAGGAGTAAACGATAACGATACGTCTAATACATGGGGTAGTTGCTGTACACCAAAATCTTCAATACCTGATAATTTTACTTCCCAAGGATAATCAGTTTGCCAAGAATAATCTACTGAACTTATAAATCCTGGTTGATCTACTATATAGTCTCCAACAGTTGTAGTAACTAAAGTACCTCTCATAAATCCGTTATTATTAGAATAAGTAGGTGCAGTAGTAGAAGCAAGCATAACTAATTTTTTAAATATGGGTTCTAATTCTCTTCTACTAAAAGCAGCTGCTTTAAACCCTAAATTAATAGTTCTACTAAATCCTTGATAAGTATAAAAATCTTCTGCTCTACCTAAATATTTAGTGTTATTCCAAGATCCTTGATAGCTATCGCTAAAATTAGATAAAAATGCTCTAAAATAAAGATTTATATTATCGTCTTCATCAGGGTTAATTATACTAAATTTAAATTTTATGTGATCTTTTACTGTAGCTGGATCTGTTGTAGGTTCTAACAGGTTTCTTAAATCACTAAATTGAGTATCGAAAGATACATATGAATCAGTATATTTTGCTAGTCTTTTATTTTTAGATAATCCTATTCTAGTTTCTTTTTTTACCTCATTACTTATTTTCTGAGGGGCTATTCCAGTTGGAGTATCTTCAGTTTTAGTAAAATCTTTTATTACACCATCTCCTATAGTATCATTAGATTTACTTTTTACAAAATCATATGCTGATATTTTAGATGGATTTTTTAATTGGTTATTAAGTAGTAAATTACCATCAGCTAATGGATGATCTGCTCCAGGTTTAGGAGTTAATGAAGACCATGCTTCTTTTAATTCACTTCGATTTCTATCGAAATCAGCAGGAATTGGTATTTTACCTCTTAATTTAGCAAGTACATGAGGATTTGCAGTACCAGGAATGTATTTACCTTTTACTCCAAAGCCGTATACAAAATGTGTTCCTGCTTCTGCAGCTGCTTGAGCTAACGTAGCAGCAAGAATAGTAGGTGTTTGAACTGCAGCATTTGCTAATAGTAATGTTTCGTCTTTAACTATATTAGATATATCTCTTATACCTTGAGCTAAAGCATTAAAAAATTTACCTATATTATTACTTGCAACTCCTCTAGGTACATCATTAGCATTTCTCTGTACAGGCTTATTTCTTCTACCTTGATCAATAGCATTAAGTTGGAATAGATTAGTAGCGAATTGAGGGCTACCAAAGACTATTGCACGACTGAGTCTTTGAACATCATCTCCTCTAGCTTCAGCTTCTCTGCTAAAAGAGTTATATACAGGAGGATTATTTATATCCTTCTGTACAGCTGGTCCTAACCCAGAGTACCTTAAGTTTTTTAACGTGGTACTTTTTAAGCTATTGATTAAAGGCATTATTTAGGTAAATTATCAGTATATTTAGAAGGTATTCCTCCGTCAAGATCAAGTTTAGATGCCTTAGACGGTACAGAAATATCTGTCCCAGAACCTTTGGCATGTGTTTGAGAAGTAGTATCCCTACCTCCTTTAGATAATGGTTGAGTATCTCTTAATCCTAATACTGTATTAAATGTTTGGTTGTTTAAAATTGACATAATATAAAGTTTTGTTTATAAATAGTTTTTAATTAAGAATTCATCTTTATAGCATTACGTTTTAAGCTTTGTGCAACAGTAACGGTATCCATTTTTATTACTTTACCTGCTTTTGTTTCAGCTAATAGTTCTTCAAGTAGTCTTTCTACTTTACCACCACCCATACCAAGTTGAGTACCGCCCATTATTAAGTCCCCCTTGTTAAAGCTTATAGGAGGTTGACCTGGTCTTAATATAAAATCACCTTGATCGGACCCAGCAGCGGCTTTTGCTTGTTCTTCTAATCTGTTTCTTTTTGTTTCAGGATCGTTATATATAGCGGTTAACCTTCCTAATTCAGCTGCTGCTGCTTGTTTGTCTTCTCTTAGTTTTATTCGGTTTGCTTGAACTCCAGTGTTATCCTCTGAATTACGAATTCTTTCTAGCTCTTCTACTAATTTTTTATCGGCAACACTTAAATCTTTATTATTAAGTAATGCAGCTGTTTCTTTATCAGCTACTTCTGCAGTTCCTCCACCAAAAAGAGCACTAACCAAACCTACTTCAGCTACTCGTTTCATAAAATCAACTAAGCTAGTAGTTAATTTATTTATTACATCTGTGTTAACTAAGCTAGCAAATTGACTTTTTACCATCCGCATCGTATCTTCAAAAGCTTCCGAGGTAGTTCTTAAATTAGTAAAATCTTTTATTTCTGTATCTACATAACCTGCTCTAGCTCTAGCGTTTTGGATTTGCGCTTCACTAAATTCATTAATCATATCATTTAGAACTTTAGTCTGAGCTTTTTCTTCACTTATCCCAGATAATTTAGCAACATTAATATCAGAAATGTACCTTTGATCATTTTTATATTTTTCTAATGCAATATCAAAATCTTTTTGCTGTTGTTCATTCAAAGTCTTTCTGAAGGATTCTTCATCATTAAAGATTTTCGTTTTTGCTAAATGAAGCTTACCAGTTTCAGCAGCAAGTGCTTTGACTATTTTTTGCTCTTTTAGTAAAGCTGCATTTTGTTGCTGCTGAACGTTAAGGGTTTCTAGATACTGTTCATAACTCATACCTAATACACTAAGCATTTTGTTTCTTATCATAGGCATTTTCATTTCAGCAGCACTTAGTTTACCCATTTCTTTTTGTATAAGTTTAAATGCACCTTGGGTATCTCCTGCTGCAGCTAATCGTTGAGCATCTAATAAGTTAATATCTTTACCGGTAAATATCTGAAGCTCTAATTGATCTGACATAGTCTTTTCAAAGTCAAGTAAACCTTCAGCTGTTGAACGTTGCTGTGACAGACTTAAACCTGTTCTTCTTACTGCTTGAGCTTGTCTCATTGCAGCATCAGCTCCTTGAGTAAGAAATGTTCTTTGTAATTCTGCATCTGAGGTAATATCTCCCATCAAAGCTTTAAACGTCGCAGTTGCTTTACCTTGGAGCTTCATTGTATTATAACCTTCGATTAAAGATTCTAATCCTTGTTCCGAGGAAGTACCTTGTGCTTTAAAAGATTCAGTTAAGTGCACAGCTTCTTCGTTACTAAAACCAAGCTGTTTGGTCATAAGAGACATAGTTTTGAGCTGATCAGTGTTTAATCTGGTCACCATTCCTGTCTGTTTAGTAAACTCTAACTGTAATTTAATAAAATCTTCAGTATTTGCTCCTAATAAACCTGCTGCTTGAGCTGATGCATCTATAGATTTACGTAATTCATGACCTTCTCTTTTAGATATTGAAAAAGCTCTAGCTAAATCTACAGCTTCGTTTTCTACTCCGAAAATTGAATACTCAATAAATTCTACAACCTTCGCTATACCTTTAAGTACTATTAAACTTTTAGCTAAAGCACCTATTGCTTTCCCAAGACCTTTCATCATGGTTCCTAATTCGGAAGGAAGTGCTGTTTTAGTATTAGACATACCCTTTTGTGCTGATTTTATTCTTTCAGCAGCTACATCATTTTCTCCTCCTCCTGTAATTCCTTCTAAGTCGAACTGACTTAGTCTATCAGCTGTCATTCCTTTTCCTTCTTCTACAAATTCCTTTTGTAATCTATTTATTTCTTTTTGATCTTCAACATTTTCATGATTCATCTTTAAATAATCCTCAAATGCTGCGTTAATTTTTCCTTGAAGTTCTAATTCATCTTCCTGAATAATTTGTTTTTGACGCTGTATTTCGTTTGCATCTTCAAATGAAGTAGTTAAATGATTACTTAAACCTAAAGTATCAGATATAGCTGCGGCAGTACCATAAACATTTCTTGATAAATCTTGAGAAGTTTTTCCTAAAGTTTCAAATTGATCAGCTAAAGCTGTACTGTTTCCTACCTGAGCGTCTAAAGCTTTCGCTATATCTTCCTGCTCTTTTGCTTGGGCTTTTAAAACTTTTGCTTTTTGCTTTGCTTCTTTAGTTCCTTTTAAAGTTAAATCATAGGCCTGTTTTTCAGCTTTTTGAGCTCGAGTAAAATATCTACTAGCTTCTGCTTGTTGTTTATTAGCTAAACCTCTTAAATTGTTAGCTTTTTCTAATAACTTATTTACATTTTTGGTACTCTTTACAGCATTAGCTTGATAAGTAGCAAAATTATTAGCTTCTCTAGAAACTGTTGCAAAATCTCTTGAAAAGTTATTAGTATCAGCACCAATAGCTTTAAGAAATTGCCCTATTTGTTTAGTTGCATCTCTTACTCCTAGAGCATTATCTAAATCTCCCTTACTAAACCCACTACTTTCTCTTGCCATAATTATATAGAGTTATATAATATAAATAGGAAGAGCTCTTTTATTTAGAGCTCCTCTTTGTAGTAAAATCTGGTTTAACGTTTGGCCCTTTAACTGGGGCTTTAGTAGAAGCTTGACCGCTAGCTTTTTTAGCTTGTTCAGCTAACTTATCCATATGTTCTTGAATAGTTTGAAAAGTAAACTTTCTTAACCATATAGGCATGTTATAAACAGTATGCCAGTCATATCCTCCGTTACCATGAAAAACTATTTCATGTATCTGTCGGAATAAAGATGTTCTAGGTGGACAGGCTTGGGTAAAAAAACCCTATCCCAATCGGGATTGGAACCTCCTCACTCCCTGGACCATCTGGTTGATGTGTCAATAAAATATCTGGTTGAATTTCGTTATATTTAGCTCTTAACCATCTACCATCTCTTGCAGTAAGTCCATTATCTACAAAGTCTCTTATAGTAGCAGCATCTGTTTCTCCGTTAATTGAAGTAATAATATGTTTTAATCTAGTAGAATTGCTATAATCAGAATCAGGTTCTATTTTTTTCTTTCCTTCTACTTCCTCATCAATAGCAGACTGGTCTGCATGAGATAGGAGTTTTACAGTCACTATATTATCAGTATTTGGTAATTTAAATTCTACTTTATTTCCGTTTTTAAATACCTCTTCATCTATAGGTTTATTATCTAATTTAGATAAATCAACAGTATAAGGTTGACCATCCCAGTAGATTGGATAATCTTTACCGTATGCTAATATACGAGCAGCCACCATTAAAGCATTTTTATCCCCTACTAATAATTCGTCATAGTTGATGGATTTATCTACTATTAAAGATTTAATAGCTCTATCTAATGCAGTACCGTCTTGAACATAGTTATTATTGGTAAGTATATCTTCTTCTCTGGCTGTCATATATTTCATTTCGACAGTACCTTTTTTAAGAGGAGAAGATTCAGGATATAATAATCCTTTTGAGGGTAATTCTACCGTTTCGGTAGGTAAGCTAAATTTTGACATAGACTTTTTTTACAAACTATAGTTATTTTATATAAATATACGAATAAAAAATTTATTAAACAACAAAAAACCCGGAATAGATCCGGGTCTTCAATATATATGTATCTGATTTTAGTAGTTCAAGATGCAATAATCCATATTCACTGTAATTGCAAGCTCTGCAGTTTCATCAGTAGCCCAATCGAAAGATCCTTGGTTAAAGTTAGTAATAAAAGCACCTTTAATTATCCACTCAGAAACAATGTCTCCTACTGGTCCTAAAAGATTTAAAGTAACATCTTTTTTGTAGAAGTCAGAATAACCAGCACGACCGGTTACAGACTCATAAGATAGACGAGCCCATTCCATGCATTGTTGTGCTCCTGAAGGAGTAATCGGGTCATATAACGTCATTGTCATTTCTCCCCACTCTCTCTTTCCTCTTATTTTTCTATAGGAGTTTATATGATCTAGCTTTATTGCATTGTCAGTAAAGTTAGGAGCAGCAACGTTCTTTACCATGAACGATTCTATTCCATCTATTACCATATAAAATCTGTTCTGTACTTTCGGTTCGAAAGCTCTAAACATTATCTCGTTAGTATCTAATATTGCCATTTTTTTTCTTTATTATAAATATACGTTATTAAAATTATCCTCCAAAAGTTGCACCAGTTGGTTCTAAAGTAAAGTCTAGAACTATAAACTCGGCAGTTTTAGATGGTTGTATAAAGATCTGGCCTATTAATTGATTTCTATCGATTACATCGGCTGTATTATTTGTATCATCCATTACTACTCTAAATGCAAATAAACCTTGTCTTTGAACTACTGAATCCAAGAATGGATTTACTGCAGCTAAGAATTTATTTCTAGTTGTAATAGTGTTCTGATCAAATACTAATGTGTTAGCTTGATCTCCTACGAATTTTTTCAATTCAATTAACAATCTTCTAACATTTACTCTATCTAAAGCTGAAGCTTTTTTCTGTAATGTTTTCTGACCAAATACTGCAATACCTTGTCCAGGGAAAGTAGCGATTGGATTTACATTACTAGAATATAAAGTATCTCTTTCTGATCTTGTTAATTTTCTTTCTGCTTGTAGTACTGTTGGAATACCTCCTCTTACTAATCCAGCAGGTGCAAACCAAGGAGCTGCTGCTCCGTCAGTAAATGCATATACTCCTGGTATTACTGTGGATGCTGGTACATAGACGTTTTTACCCGTTGCACTACCTACTTGAACCCAAGGCCAGTAAGTCGCTCCATAAGAAGAATTTATTTCAGATGCTTCAGAAGTTACTGTAGAAGTAGCTGAAGTTCCGTGAGCTACTAAATCTATAACTGCAATACAGTCTCCTCTAGACTCTGCTAATGAGATTATATTATCTGTTTGTGTAGCTCCGTTTGTTGCAAATGCGTGAATAAGACCTGGTGCTGAAATAATATTAAAGCTATATTCGTCTTTATTATCTAGTATCGAAATAGCATCGTTGTAATCAGCTCCTATTAATCCTTGTATACCTGCTGTACTGTTAGAGATATCTTTGAAGAATGTTGCTGCATCGGTAACGTTAGTTCCAGTAGCACTAGCAAATGCTCCAGATGATGCGATTGGAATAGAAGCAGTATAACTATTTCCTGCTGTATCTGAATTAATAGTAATTCCGTCAGTTCCTAAGTAATCAGAAGTTTGTTTATGAACTGCTGATATTCTAATATAATTAGATCTGTTAGGATATTCTCCGTTTGAAGTTAAATAAGTATTAGTCCCGTCTGATGTTTTTGAAGTAGTAGATGTACCTATTTGTTTTTCGATATAATTATCTTGATTAGGATCTAAACTTAGGTTACTAAACGTTTCTAAAATTATTTTACTTTTGTGATTATCATCTCCTCTACGTACTAATAGAGAAAAAGTACCTTTTGTGGTATCAACATTAGTTACTTCCCATCTTACATTATCGGTTGATCCGCTTTTCAATGATCCGTTAGATAATTCATCAGAAGCTAAATAAGCACTCCCGTTTACGTTGTTGTATTGCTTACCTTTTCCTATAGTCTCAATATCAAATATTTTAGTAGCTGCAAAACCTCCTGATCCTGAGATAGGAGTTGCACTTGCTGCTGTCCATCCGGCAGATCCAGAAACAACTCTTGTAACCAATGCTTGAGTACCACCTTGATCGAAATAGTTCTTTACTGCTAGAGAAGTAAAATATTCAACAGTAGTAGACCCTGAAGTGAAAGTTCTTCCGAATTTTCTTGAGTATTCACCGAACGAAGTAACTGTTGTTGGTTGTTCGATTGGCCCGGTAACCGTTGGTCCAATAAAAGCTGCGCCTACTGCTGTTGGAGCAGGGGAAACGAAGGAAATATCGTTCTCTCTTGTCAGGATACCAGGTGAAATTATAGTCTCTGCCATGTTGTGTTATTTAAGTGTTTTTATATAAATATCGTGCTTTATTCTAAACCAATTGTATAAGTAGTGTGGATACCTACTTAAATAAATAGTGCAGAGAGATCTAAAACACTTATAGTTCGGAAGTAATCTCTCCAGTATTCATATCAACGGATACTTTTCCGTATTTAGTAGTAAGTTCTTGAGTAAATTCACTTTCTAAAACGCTAAGTTTTTGTATACCGTTAAATATACTTTCTTTTTGTTTGCTTAGAGTATCAAGCTGTAGTTCTATGCTACCTAAATCACTTAATAACTGTTGACGTTTAGCTATAAAATTTTTAAATTTGTTAAGCTCGTCCGACGTAAGTTTTTTTGAAGTTTTATTTGCCATATATTATAATTTATTTAACCAATCAAAGCTAACTGAGCTACAAATACTCATTCTAGTCCATGTTACATCTGAGCCTGGTATAGTACAATTTTTCTTAACCAGTATATCGTTTGGTACTTTAAATGGTTCTTTAATATGTAACCAGTTACTATAAGAATTAATATAAGAAATATTTTTCTCTTTTAAAACTTTTTCTATATTTTGTTTAGTATATAAAACAGAATCGACATAGTCCTTTATATAATGGTAATTGTTAATAAGAATATAAATCCATTTAGCAGAAAGTCCTGTTATTTCGTGCATATCTCTAAACTGAAGAGCGTTTTCAATATTTTCTTTATTAGATAATAGTACTCCTGCTCTTATACCTGCGCTTCCTAATGCTTTTGAAAAAGTTCTAGTAACGTATAAATTAGGATACTTTTCTATATAGCGTGAAATAGATTTAACTTTTGCAAATTCAATATATGCTTCATCAATTAGAGTAGGAACATTTTTTTCAAGTATTTTTTTGATTAAACTTATATCAAGTTTATGAGCTATTGGAGTATTAGGATTAGATAGTATAACTATACTGTCTTCAGTAATAGTATTCAAAAATTCTTCTTCAGGAAAATTCAAAGTTTTATACTTTACTCCTGTAAAATTAAACCCAAACATATCACTATAAACTTTATACATTGGAAATGATGGAACAGTAGTAATAACGTTGTTATATTTTTGATTAGCTTCAAAAAAATACTTTATACACCTATCACTACCTGAACCTATGATAAGGTTATTGCATTTAAAAAATTTTTTGCACTTTAAATATAGTTTATCTAAATTAGGATAATATCTTATATCAGAATCATTAATACTGGTTTTAAATAATTCAAATAGATCGTTCCAACTTTGGTTTCTTTCTGAAGAATGTAACCTAATTTTATTAAATGGAATATCTTTATTAAATTTTCTTTCTATCATTTAAAATCTGAGTTAAATGTTTAGCCCATAACTTATGACCTAATTCAGTTGGATGATAATCGTCTTTTTCAAAAAGAGTGTTATCATTGATACTTTCTAAATACTCTCTAAAAGTATAAGGTATGAATTTGCTTTTGTAGATACGGCTATATAACTTACCTACCTGACCATAAGTAGCTAGTTGGTAATGACTTTGTTTAGTTTCTTTATTTGCAAATCCTGAAGTTTGGTAAAATGCGTCAAAATAAATTACATCTATGTTAAGATTAGTAAGAATAATATCAGTTAATACTATATTATTACGATGTCTAGGAATATACTCTTCGAAACACCAAAAATAATAAAAATAATTATCATAAAAATCCGAAATTCGACTTCCATCAAAACTACCAAAACTATCTTTAAACCTTTCTTTTTGTTCGGTATTTAATCCTTCAGCAGGAAGTAAAGTTATCCTTTCGTTAAATTCTTTAAATTTTATGTTAAAATCTCTTCGTTCAGGTGAAGACCAACCTATTAAGCAAAGTATATCTTCTGGTTTATACGTATTAAGTATAGTATCTAATTCGTTATCTATTCTTTCAACTACCCTATCATTAGAACTAGCAGGTTCTCCTAAATTTATAGTTTTAATTTTAGTTTCGTTTTCTAGATGCCTTACCCAAGACTTACTAATACAGTACTCTTTATTATTATCATGTAGTAAATGAATATATTCAACTGTTGGGTCTAAAAAATGACCTGAAGTCCAACTATCACCAAAACAAATTATTACTTTTTTCATACTCCTATTTCGTTAAGTATAGGAACTAATTCCTTATAAGAACAATTTTTGCAGTGATTAGTTGGTTCGTTACTATTACATCCTAACTTAATTTCTTGATAACTATCTTGTAGTCTTATATCATCTATAGACTGTTTAAATAAGTTACCAAGCGAAGTAGCTCCTGTATTCATACAGCACATTTTTACATCTCCTTCTACAGTTGTATATAATCCTTCGTTTACCCAAAAACAATCTTTAAACTCCCAAACACTTCTACCTTTAATATTGCTTATCCAATTTTCTTTTAAAAATTTTATTTGGTCTTTAGAGTATCCAAGAGGCATTGATTCATCTTCTGACCAATTTTGAGCTATATTTAGTCTCAACTCTTCTAAATTATATTTATCTACTATACTATCTTTAATCTTCCGTATATCATCTATATTATCAGGGTTTACTACATAATTAACTGTAACTCTACACGAACTTCTATTCATAGATTTAAAATCTTCTAAAAAACTCATTAGTTTAGACCATTTAGCAGGAGCTCTATCTCTTTCATAAGACTTTTTATAGCCATCAATACTAAAATACAGTAAATCTACATATTTCATAGTTTTTTCAAACTTTATACCCATTTTAGTATTAGGTTTTACTGGGTATTGACAATTAGTAGCTACTATAAGAAAAGCATTAGGAAAATATTCTTTAAATATTTTACATATTTCATCGAATTGAGGATGTAATAATGGTTCGCCCATTCCCATTAATTTAGCTTCGTTAATAGGGTGATGTTTAATAGAATCTAATAATGAACGCCATTTACTTATCGGCATATGTTGAAGATGACCTATGACTTCTTCTCTATTACAAAAACTGCACTGTAAATTGCAGTAGTTTGTTGTCTCTAAATATGCGTATGTTATAGGTTTATTTACCACTTAAGTACTGTTTTAAATATTCAGGAGTACCTAGCTGATATACCTTATCTACCATATATGTTACGATTTTTTTACCGTTCTTTATAGCATAATTAAAAACAGGTGCTACATAAAACTCATTTTTAGAGCGGTCATTATTATAAATCATTTGCTCTGCATACTTTACAAAATCTTTTCCTCTGTTCCAGTAATAATAACCTGCAGTTGCACAATTTGAAATTTCAACTTTTTCTGCAACTTCTATTACATAGCCGTCATCATCTAATTTTGCATAACTCCATTCAGGACCAGTACCTTCGAAACATAATATTCCTCCATCATGTAAACTCAATTGAGAAAAAGCAATATTTGGAGCATACTCGATAAGTTGATCAGAGTTAAAAATTAATAACGGATGGGTATTATCTATATATTCTTTAGCAACTAGTACTGATTGAGCTGCTCCTTCAGTCATTTTATCTAATACAACATATTTAAAGTTAGCTTTTTTAAATAAAGAATCTAATTTGTTTTTAATGTCATAATTAATATAATCTTCTTTTAGACACACTATAACAAAGTTAAATTTATTATTAAATTCAATATTTAAATTTTTAATAACTTTAGCTACCATAGGTAGCCCATCTACATCTATAAAAGGTTTTGAATTTTTATAACCTGCTTTCCTAAATCTAGAACCTTGTCCTGCCATAGGCAAAACTATATTCATAAACTGATTCATTTAAAAAAATCTTTATCGTTGATAGCCTTATCATCTATAAATATATCAGCATCATGAGATTTAAAACCTAATGCATGATATTTACAACCAAATGCTTTTAATTGCTTTTCGGTAATAGGTCTATAATATTTTTCTCCTTTTCCACTTTTTAATCCTCTAGCTGTCCAATAAACTATATGATGCCCTTCTTCGTAAAGTTTATTAATATATTTTATTCGTTCCGGAATTGGTATTCTTTTCTCTACAGGTCCTTCTTCTGAACATATAGTACCGTCAATGTCAATTACGTATCTCATATTCTTTGAGAATTAATTTAGCTACTTGTAGATTAGATTCACTGTTTGGATGTGCTGAAAAGTCTGGATCAGAATGGTGTAGGTTTTTAGTCTCTACTATATCACTCCAGTTATTATAATTTTGTATTTTAATATAACTTTGGCTTTTAAAAGATTCTGATGCACCGTCTAGACTATTAAAAGTAATTAATATATTGTTGTTAGCCTTACAGTAATGTTCAAAAAGTATGATTTCTCTTTCAATTTTCTCTCTTTCAATTTTTTCGTTTTTAAAAGCAGCTAAATAAAATATTATAAATTTTTTTAAGAAAGTACTATCCCATCCTTTATTATCTATTAATTCAATTTCATTATCTACGTATTTAGATTTAATATTAGTCAAAACCTCATTTAACATACTTTTAAAATTATTACTCCAAAAATTTATATGATAAAATTTTTCTTTAATTTCATCATAAAGTTCCATTCTTGCCCAATGAGTTATGCCTAAAACTACTAAGCTGTTAGTAATTTTATTATTACTTAAATATTCATATGTAGTTCTAAACATTCTTTCATTACCACTACCATGTAAAGCTAAATTTATAGGTGCTTTTCCTGATAAGTTTTTTAAATGATAACCAAGAGTAGTGGAAGTCTGTTCAACATGTCCGGCTATAAAGCTACAGCCATTAAGAATTATATTTTCCATTACTTTTAATTTTTATACCGCTGCCAATGTCAAACTTACCTTCAAATGATTTAAGTAAATTATAATTATAGATTAAGGTACTTTTCATATCAAGATACATCTCTAACATTTCTTGTTTAGATAATTTGTTAATTTTCTTTACAACTTTTAAAACTTCTAATAGTCTAAAACTATCATCTTCTATAAAATCATACTTTTCAGACCACCATTTATCAAATGTTTTAAATCCTAATTCCTTAAGTGTACCCAGAGCATGCAAAGGTCCATATTGTATAATTGGTTGCATATTATACATTGGGTTGTAAGTTGAGCAATGAAGATGCATTTCGTTTTGATTTCTAGGAAATGGTGTAGAAACTATGCTAATAAAAGTATCTAAATACGTACTTATTTCGTAAGGTTTATTAGGATCGAAAAAATTATTCCCTAAGCCTATCATTCCTGTATTTTTTAAATCTTTTTTAGAAGTACCTAGGGGTAGTAAATTTTTAAATTTTTTTCTTGTATTACTATTTAAGCAAGAAAAATGATCAAAAGCCTTATCATTATTATCCCAAAGATATTCAGTACAGCTTAATTTAGTATTTTTTAAAATATCATTTTCCATCAAATATATACTTGCAGCTATTCGTTCATTTCTAGGTGTACGGTTAATTTTTAAAAAATGTTTACATTTATCAATATTTTTAGATTTATATTTAAATAAAGTATCAAATTTTACTTCTTCATAAAGAAGACCATCACTTATTAATTTCGGTATATTTAAAATATCATATGGTATAAAGATTGCTTTTATTTTTTCTTCGAATAAATCTTGACTTTTAAACCATTCATCGTAGGAAAAAGTTAAATTAAAATCATTATTAGTAAAAATTATATTTCTAGGGGGTAAACCAAGTTTTTGTAAAGTTAAATGTAGACTAGACCATTCAGCTGGTGGTACTGTGTCTCCTTCTAACAAGTTTTCAAATAAAATCCATAATCTATTTTCTCTGCAAGCCTGTAAAACATTACTAGGTAAAGTTTCTAAGGATGAGTGCCAAGGTAAATGCAGAGCTACAAATAAAGGGTATATACAAATAAACTCTTTATCATTAAAAGCATCATCAGGAATTTCATGATCATATAAGTCTAAATCAACTTTGATAAGTTTATGTATTTGACTATTAGCATAAGTAGTAAATTTAAGATTAGATGTATCGAGCTGTCCTCTTTGAAAAGTTGGATAAAATACACCACCAAACTCACTTTCGTCATTAATATTTAAACAATGACTTTTCATAGCAAAGTTATCTTTTATAACTTTAAATTTATTCTTTTTATAATAATCTAAATGAAGTTTCCTTATTTCAGAATAGTCTTTTATTCCATCTAAATTTTTTGTTTCAACTTCTTTTCTTGCTACTAAAAAAGATCTAAGTTCCTTATTTGAGTAGTTTATCTCTTTCTTATTCATATAAGAATATAGTAGAGATCCGGGGCCTAATCTATATACTTCTGGAACGTCATTCCAATTTTCATTCTTATTAAAATAACTATCAAACCTTTTTTGATTTAATTCAGGTAAAATAAATTTAGGGTAAATTTTAGTAATTATATCTATAGAATTAGAACTGCCGTAAAAAATCATATCATCAAAATTTCTATACCCTTCTTCACCAGTTAGTTCGTCCATAGGCATAAACGAGTACCCGGTATTTTCATGTAATTTTAAATCTGGGAATTTAGCAGTCAAGGGGAATACTAAGTCAAATCTAGTATTAATTACTAAGTCATAAGTAAACTTATTTATTTTTTCATATTTTTTTTTTAGTTCATTAACTTGGAAGATAGAATAAAATATTGCTCCCCAATGTTCGATAGTAGTAGATCTTCTCTTATACTTATTATAATCTTCTATTATATACATTTTAGGGTTTAACTGCTTTTCTAAAAAAGTCTTATCATAATCAGCTAATTCATAAGCATTATTTTCAATTGCAGATAATTTATGGCCATCACTAGGAAAATATAAATTGTCATTCCAAGTATGATAAAAGTAGTCTATAGTAGCGTTGCCATTATCTATAGTATTAAAAAATCTTTTTAAATTTTCTAAAGTATGTTTATACGTCCTTAGCTGTCCTCTGAAGCAAACTGCGACTCTCATGTTCTTTTAACCTTTTACAAAATTCATAAAATTGACTTAATTCAGGAAATGTTTTTTTGAAATCAGTACCTCTACGTTCATCATGAGCTTTCATAAAGTTATAAAAATCTATTCTAGATTTCTTTATTCTTTCTTCATCATGATCTCCTCTCATCCAGTCAGCTATCCTTTTTATTTTAGAAATTTCTATATCTGTAAATCCTGTATGACGAGGAAGATATTTTTCTTCATCTGAAGTTCTATTTACTGCTCTTAAACCTTCAGCGAAGTCGGCTATATCTTCTACTTTTTTAGCCCACTCTTTAGGAAGTAAATTAACTGCCTGGTGAAGAGGATATCTTAAGTAAGAAGAATCAACCATAATTGCTGGATTCCAGTATCTTAAATCGCTATTGTATTCTTTTTTCATATTATAAACAAAACCTAACATCTCTTTATAACGTGGAATAGAAAGTAAATTAAAAGTAGACATAATTACGAAAGCTACTTTAGTAGTATTCCCAAGTATTTTATTTACGTTGCCACAAAATTTATCATAATCTAATCCGTTGCGAATATAATCTGCATGAGAACCAGCAGTATCTACAGATGTATAAATTATAACTTCTTTTACAAGATTGTTTTCTTCTATTATTTTTAACTTTTCTATCAAATTATCAACTAAGTTGTCAGGTACGCCGAGATTTGAATTTATACCTAATTTTAATTTCTTATTCGGGTCGGGATTAGTAATTATATAATCTAAAATTTTCCACGTATCTTTAGCTAATAAAGGTTCACCACCAGTAATTCTAAATGTATGTAAATCTCTATACAAATCTGGCCACCACTTCCAAAAAGCTTCTACGTAGGGGTTATGTTCTTTATGATTGATTGGCATTTTACCTTCTTTCTCTAGCCAGCCCAAGTCGTTAAAATTATCTTCAGTAGGATAGGGTCCATATTTTTTTATCTCTTGTACCCATGAGGATGAAAACGATGGACCACAGTAAGAGCATTTAAAATTACATGCGTTAGAAAATGCTACCTCTACATATTTAGGATTGAAATCAGCTCTCCAACCTAAGTCTTGGATCTGCTTTAGGAAAGGTCTTGACCAGGGTTCTGAAGATTTATAAATTCTATCAGAAAATTCGGTTGAATTATCTTCTACGTTCCAACAGTATTCACATTCAGAAGGACGTTCTCCTTCAAGCATTTTTTTTCTTTGAAGTTTTTTATATTGAGTATTGTGTAATGCAGAAGGATTACGTTTTATTTCATGTAAGTTAATTTTATGAGTTTTAGGATGGTGACAGGAATGAGTTTCACCCATTTGTAGGTGAATAGTAACTTGAGTCCATTTAGCTATACAAAACCCACAGCCGACTTTATCGAGTTTTTTTTTATACTTGGTTAACATTTGTTTTTCTTCCATCAAACCTTTACATTTAACATTTTAGCCCAAGGAGTTAGTACTTCTTCGTTTACTAAACTATATTTTAAACTATTTATACCTTCATTTTTGTAGTTATACTTACCTTGCTGCATTTCTAATACATATCTACGTTCATTTTTTGCAGTAGTAGCTCCTTTAGACCATCTGCCGTTAACCAAACCTTCATCTTTATGAGGTAAGCATCTAAATTTACCGTTTCTACGGTGAGGAATAATAGTATTAAATATTGTCATATCTTCATTTACTATTTCTACATTATCTTTAGTATCTACACTACTCTCAGAAAGTTTCCATATAGTTTCTCCTTGACTTTTTATAATAACTTCACCTATTCCTCCTTTAAATCTTTTACCTGGGTAATCTTCAGTAAAGGAAGGAGTATAACCTAAGAAAATATCTTTTCCTTTATATTTACTGCTTAATCTACCGTTATAAAGTAAAGGAGATTCAGTTCCATGCCCTAAATCAACATCAGCTTCGATTCCATTTTGATAATAATTTACTTTTCTAGCACGAGGATTAAATTTAGCAGTAATCCAAGTCCATAAATTTGCATATCTTTTTACCCACATATAGTTATGTTGGTGAAAAGTATTGAAAAACTGTAATGTATATGCTCTAGAGTTATTAAAAGATATACCAAAATCTTCTCCTGGTATTCTAAATATAGGGTATTCAAAAAATTTAGAGTCATTATCCCCTATAAGATGAATAGGAGCTTTATCTTGTTGATGTTCAGCTCTTACAAGTACTGATATTTCAAATTCTCTTTGAAAAAAGCTATCAGGTAATATACTGTGAGGTATTTGTATCTTACTATCTTTGCCGTCAAAGTAATAATGTTGTGGAAATGTATCCATACTACTAGTAGTTACGTCTAATAAACCTTCTAAATAACATCTCCAAAATAAATCATCGTCTTCCATACCCCAATCCCAGTATTCATTTGAATAACCATTAGTTTTTTCTACTTGTTCTTTAGAAAAGATTACTGCACCACCGAAATATTCAAAATATTTAAGTTTATAATCAGATTGAGATATTCTAACTGCTATATGCTGTGGAAAGTCTCCAGGAAACGAATAATCACAAGAATTATCTTCCGGAATCATATCTATATCATGCCATACTATATAATCACACCCGTCTTCTAAGGCATGTTTAGCTGCTATATTTTTCATAGCACCTCTATTAAATAATTTATCATCAACTTGATGAGCAAAGTACATTCGAAAGTCTATTCCTGCATCTTTTAAGAATTTTCCTACTTTAGGAATAAATTCATTAAGATGTAACTCTCTATTTCTATAAGGAACACATACTCCTAGCTTATGATTTGACATATAGATGGTTAAAATTGTTACCTTTATCTTCTTTTGTAAGTTCTCCCCAATAAGTAGACAGCCCATCTTCTTTATCAAGAGAAGATTCGTTGTCTAATACTCTAAAATATTTATGTTGATTAGTTCTACTAGACCAATCCGCCCAAGTATCTGTAAAACCAGAATTTTTATGAGGTATAGCTTTGAATATTCCTGGTCTTCTAAAAGGTACAGGAACCTTTTTTCTAGTTTGTTCAGTAGTAACTACTTTTTTGCAATTTTTTATAATATTATTACTACTTCCTGCTAAATCAACAAATGAATTATTAGAAATAAACTTACTATCAAAGTATAAGATTAAATTTCGACCACTTTTATATTCGAATAAACTATATTTGGTGTTATTACTTATATCAGCTATATCACTATTAGTAAGAGCTTTGTCGTAAATAGCAAAATTATTTATGAGCCCTTTAAAGAAATTAGGTTTTACTTCTCTATTAGGATCTCCTGAACCTAGGTAAAGTAATTTTTTGTTACTACGACTAATATTTACAAAAGAATCCAAAGTTTTACTTCCTACAAAACTACCGTTAATATAAAACTCTACTTCTTTCGTTTCTCCTGATAAATTAAAAGTAATAACGTAATTATAACTACCGAATGGATATTTTTTAGTATAGATAGAATGAGAATTCATAAATTTATCCCAAAGTTGAAAGTTAAAGTTCATAAATGAGCGATAACTAAGTGCAATATCTCGACCAGGAAAGGAAAAAATACTCATTTCGTCGAATTCGTAATCTAAATTACACTCTAAACTATCTGTAGTGAAGCTACCAAATATACTAAACTCTTTATTTCTTAAAATAGGGTTATCTATAGCTACATAAGAATCTTTACCATTGAATTGAAGACCGATGCCCGAATGTCTTCTCTGTCCCCACTCTAAAGTATCCATCTTTACTCCATTTCTAAGGCATCTTAAGAATAAATCATCATCTTCAAATCCCCAACCTATGTAATTATTAGAATATCCATTTACTTTTTTAATATCCTTTAACGTAAACATAGTAACACCCCCAAAATAATCATAAAAGAGAGAGTCCTCTTCATCTGGTATCTCTAAATTTTGTACTAAGTGAAGTGGTTTATCACTATAAGAGTAGTCCACATTAACTGGAAGCATATCTATATCGTGGAAAACTACGTAATCACATTCTGCCCATTCAGCTTTTCTACACCCCCAATTAAGAAGTAATCCTCTGTTAAAAGGTTTATCATCTTGCTGTTCAACTACTATAACTTCATGAGTAATCTGCTTACTATAAAGATAATTTGAAATGTACTCTTTAAAAACCTTAAGTTGATCAGGTCTGTTCCTGTATGGAACTATCACTCCCAGTTTGTGTTTCTGTTTCATCTACTTCTTTTGGTACTATTTTATGAAATTCACCTAAATAAAACTGTAATCTATTGCTCCATTCATCTTTATCTATTTCTTCAAACCATATTGTAAGAGCATCTAAAGTATCACCTATTTTTTCTAACGCTTTTACTTTTCTTTCTTCTAAAAGCTGTTTTTCAAGTTCTAAACTCATATTTTTACTATTTTATCTCTTAATTTATTCCAATTGGTATAATCGTAGTAATTAATATACGAAAATTCCTTTAATTTTTCAACTAAATACTCAGGATTAGCAATATCAATTTTACTATTAGAGTTCATTATAGCATTATACATGATTTCGTATTCAGAAGAGAAAGAATAGTCCTTTTTAACATCAGCTACCTTCTTTAATCTACTAATACAGGTGCTATCCCACTTAAAATGATGTACTTGAGTAAAACATTCTTCTATAGGCATTCTATTAGGGTGTTTAATACCCCAGCTAGTTTGATTATTACCAAAATCTACGTAATGCTGACCAGAAGTTACTTTTACTTTACCTTTCATTAAGGTTACCTTATTAGGACAGGCGTTAGACATAGGGTATCTAAAGAATCCTGCATTGGGGAAAGCCTTATGTATATTCGTTTCTCTGCTTACTTTAGGAAATCTACCGTCTATACCTATTCTATCTATAAACCCTCCGGTAACAAAAGAATAACCATGTTTATCACATTGTTTAATAATATACTCTATATTATCAGGGTATACTTGAAGTTCATCATCGTCTGATACTATCCACCAGTCATTTTTTTTAGTTTGTTTTACACTATTGTAGATTTCAGTCACTCTTTCCCAGTTATATTTAGGTTCAGTATAGATCATAAACGGTTCTATACCTAATTCTTCTATTTCTTCTAATATACTATCGTCAGATGACTGTCTGTATACTCCAACATATACTTTATCTACTATATTCTCGTAATGTTTGAGCATATGAGGTAGAATATGAGTATTCTCACCTACTACTGTAACTAAATTAAGCATGTTGTACTATAGTTAACCCTGTTGAACTAGGTTTTGATTTTAATATACCGTTATTAAATAAGTTAAATACGTTCCACTTAGTATCTTTCTTTAAATCTACTATAAACTTAGATGGACCATCGGTAAATTCTTGGAAATTATCTTGATCTTTTATATCTTTAGTAACTATATAGTCTTTTGAATAAGATTTATCAGTATCGTGAATAGATACTATACCTTTCTTAGATAATAACTTAATATATAGGTTAAAATCTTGTTTTACGTCTTTATATGAGTGGCCTGCGTCAATATGCAAGTAATCTATCTTAATATCCTCTTTAACAAAGAAGTTATAATAAGCTTTCTCAGTAGTTTCGTTTATTATACGTGGACAAAACGTCTTTCTAAAGTAAGAATCTTTATTTAACCAGTCTACTTTACCTCCTATGTTATTAGATGCATCAACTACGAACGTTGCCCCTATATCCCCCCAGCTCATATCATTATTACCTTCAAATATACCAGCTTCATGTAGATCTTGCCTTGCTTTAGTCATTATTCTAGGTATAAATCCACCTCCTGAACCTAAACATACGCATACTTTAGCTCTCATATACTGGATAATAGAATATACTAATAAACCATCACCTAAGTCATTGTCTGTAGCACCATGAGTCCATCTATAGTTAACAGGTTTATCTTTATTATTAGTAATACTACTCTTAATATAGTTTTTATTTAAAATACTCATAAATTAGCATTTAGTGCAGTTAATTATTTGAGATCTTTTAATTATAGTATTCATCCATCCCATATTTAATATAGGTTCGTAGTATTTTACTTGTATATTAGAACTATCGCTACTAACTACTACACCTTCTTTAATATTACCGTACTGGTCCTTAAAAGTTATATCGCTTCCTGTCATCTTTTTGATAGTTTACTAAGAGATTGCATATTAACGTTACTATAATTAGAGATTATCTTTCTTAAAGTATTTATTTCATTAATGTAAGTAAATCCTTCCGAAGAATCTAATATTTTGTTCTTTTCCATCCAATAATGTCTAAAGTATAAGTTAGCTTCTTTACTATTTATTAAACCTTTAGTACCTTTTAACCATTTTCTATTACTACTATGCCATATATTAGTTATTAAAGGATTATATTCAATATTATGTAAATCTAATAAGTGTTTAAGTAGTAATTGTTCAGCATAAACTAAGTATTTAGAGTTAGGAGCGTTTAACTTAGTTAATTCCTTCATTAATTCTAATGAAGTATTAGCATATGATCTTGCGAATGCAGGATTAGGGTAATAATTAAAACAACAATTAACTGATTTATGGTTAGGACGGTTTAATATATGACTAGTTCTCCTTACGTATTCGTCTAATGCATGAGGATAGTAATTTTCACCATTTTCATCGTGACCAACTATAACTTTATTATTCAAAAAAGGTTCAAAAGACTTATATACTATAAAGTCGTGATCTAAAACTACTGAAGGTTGTTCAATAGAAGATAGTATACTTAATTTAGAACTAGCCCAAAAGATATTCTTACTAATATTCTCATTAAAATTACATTTGAACGAATTATCCCACAAAGTTAACCCTTTTATATCAGATAAAAACTTATAAGTTAATTTATCACAATATAAAGTAGTTTTAGTATTAGGATTATGCTTTTTCCATTGAATTACTGATGCTAATAGTAAAGATACTTTTAGTTCAGTATAAAAGCTAGAGTGTTTTTTGATATTTTCTAATACCCATATAACATTTACCATTAAAACTTAATTTTTAACAAATAGTACCGCTAGTTATAACTCCACTTGAATCTACTGTAAGTACAGATGTACCGTCAGAATACTTACCTGCTGATACTGTAGTAGTTAATGTAGCGTCAGTATAGAATGCAAATGCATCATCAAAATTAGACCCATCATCAGCATTCCAGTACACTGTAGTACCTGAAGCACCACACGCAGTTGCTGCATCTGAAGCATGATAACCTAAGCTTGCATTATTACTTGCAGGAGAGGTTGACCAACAGTAAAAATTAGTTACTGATGTATGATCAGTAGCAGTTAAATTTAAAGTAGCATCAGTAGAGATGCTAGTAGAACCTCCAGAATCTGATGTCCATTTTTGGAATATATAAGGATATGTAGGAGATGCTACTAATCTAACTGTTGTATTATCATTAAAAGAGTTATTTTTTATAGCAAGAGTACTAGAAGCATTTACTGTCCCACTAGTATATGGTAAAGTAACTTGAGCAGTAATATTAGTTTTAGTTACAACATTACCGTAAAATAGTTTATTACCTCTCAATTCCCCACTAACACTTATATTGTTTGCTCCTGGATCGTCTACAATATCTCTAGCCCAGCCATTTGATCCAGATACTGAAATATTATCATTCCCGTCTACGTTATTAGCCCAAGTATCTGTTGATTGAAAAGTTATATTTGTAGTTCCGTATTCTGCTACTGCCATTTTATACTTCTTTTATTTTTAAATATGGAAAAGTTTTTAAAAGTTCTTCTTTTATTTTGCCATAACAATATTGAAATAAATCTTTTTCAATGGCGTTGAAAGAAGGAATTAAAACTTCTTTTTCTTCTTCTCCTATTTTAATATTTTTTTCTACTTCTACCTCTCTATATTTTGTAATCTCGTCTCCTTGACTATCAAAACTTACGTAAGGAACTTTTTCCTTAACTAGCTCTTGTTTATAAATAGGCTCTTTAATGACTACTTTTTCACCCAGATCAAACTTTAAAGTAGAAGGTAATCTTATTTCTTTACCTTCAGTATCTCCATTTTCATAAACTAAGACTTCATACGAAACAGAATCTATTCTAGAAGTTTTTTCAATATCGTTAAAATATGAAAGACTTATAATTATTCTGTTTACTTCTTTCTGAATAGTTATTTGATCTATTCTACAATAAAGGCTTGCTGTTGGACCTTTTACTGTATCGGTATCTAAATTAAATAATAGCCCCACTTAAATTTTGCTTTCTAAAATATCTATTTTATTTGATAATTCTTTTACTGCTTCGATTAATACAGCACTTAGCTTAATATAATCGACTGCTAGATATCCATTTTCTCTTTCGTGAACTAAGTCTGGATATTGTGCTTGTATCTCTTGTGCTTTTACTCCAATATCGTGTCCTGTTTTGCTAGTAGCATCTTCGATTCCGTCTTTCCAATCAAATTCGTATCCTCCTATTGCTTTAACTTTATCTAAAGCTCCTGCTAGTGGTACAAAGTTAACTTTTAATCTTTCGTCAGAAGAATAGTATGCTGTAATATCACCTGTAGCCCTAATCTCTCCTGTAGTTCCAGATGCTGCTGTACCAACACCTAAACTATCTATCTCAGCATCTTGAGCATGAAAATCATTAGACCCTAAATCTAATTTTTTATTCATGTTCCATTTCGTACCGGAATGGGAATAAGTAAATGTAGCTGAAGCTCCGGCTACAGTAAGTCCTGCACCGTCTGCTGCTGCTGAATCTGCTGATCCAGAAGCTACTGTAATATTAAGATCTTCAACGTTCAGGTTAGCTACCTGAAGTTCAGTTCTAGTACCTGCTACAGTTAAGTCGCCGCTTAAAACAAGATTAGTAAACTGCGGTGAATCTCCAGTACCAACCCCAATAGAAGTACGTAATGTCGCACCGCTTTCTGCAACAGGATCAGTTGTTCCGTCTCCCACAATCATCTCACCGTCCCCTAGTACCGCCATAGCCGTAATAGCACCAGTTCCTGAGCCAAGTAAGACCCCACCGTTAGTTAAAGTAGATGCTCCTGTACCTCCATCGGCAACTGGAACATCAGTACCACCTGCACGGTATATTATATTACCTTCTATATTTACATCACCAGATGAAGCTCTAGTTAGAGTTGTGTCTGAAGCGTGACCTAAATTTATTCCTGTAAATTGAGGACTATCGTCTGTTTTGACTCCTAAATCTAATGCTGTTGCTGCTACTCCATTGGTAGTTAATGCTATTGCTCCTTGTGCTGAAGTTGCTATGGATGAACCGGAAACGATTCCAGTACCTGCAAGACTAAGTCCTGTTACAGTTACTGTTGCTCCTGAAGCTGGTTCTATTGAATTTACTTTTATTGTACTCATATCTTAAAATGTTTCTACTTTTACTAATGATGTTGCGGCAACTGTAAAAGTTACCCCAGAGTTAATTTGCATTGGTCCGTATATTGAAGTGTAATTACCGGCTGTAGTAGAAGTATCTGCTGACATACTGATAGGATTAGAGTATCCAAATCCTCCGGCATCAATTCCTGTTAAAGCAGATCCATCACCTTTGAAGTATGATGCTGTAACAGCATTTGTAACATTAAGACTTGATAAAGCAGCGTCAGAGCCGCTTACAATTAGTTTTTTCCAGTTTGGCATATTATTCTATTTACGGTTGGTTACTCAAAGAGCCCACTTCCCTTACGGGCCAATAATAGGTTTTAAATAAATAGTACTAATAATATAATAAAAAAAGGCCCGAAGGCCAAATTTTATTTCTGTTTTTCTATTATTTCTGTAACTTTTTTGAATACTAAATAGAATTGTTCGAATTCATCACCAGTATAACTTGCAGATCTTAATTTTGCGAGTAAAAATTCGCAGTCTTGAATTGTAAGATCAGACTCTTTTCTATTATCTTTTTTGACTTTATCTATAAGTCCCATAATTTTCCGTAACCACATTTAATTTTTTATACATAAATAAAGATATCATTAGAAGAATCTACTCTAATGTTACCTCTATGATCTGCTTGAGCTGTTGCGGCGTCAGCAACAGTTCCATCGAATACACCTGCTATAAAGTAGTTTACAGTAGCTGAAGTAGCATTAGAAGCAACTGTATTTGATATCGCCAATCTACCATCATTACTATTATAATCTCCATTCCATATTAAAGCAGTACCTGTATTAGCTGATCCATTTGCTCCTCCGAATATAATACCTGATTCTTCAGTAGCTGTACTTGAACCTGAGTTCAATAATATAAATTTATCTTCAACGTTTAGGTTAGTTGTTTGTACCTCTGTAGTAGTACCGGCTACTGTTAAGTTACCTGATACTGTAAGGTTTGTAGAAATGGTTGTTGCACCTGTAATATCTACTCCTGCTGCAGTAACGCTTAATCTTTCTGTATCATTTATTTTTACATTTACTTCATTTGAAGTACTAAAGTCTACATATTCTTGATCTGTAGCTGTACCTATTTTGGTTAACGAAGAATTAATTAAAGAAGTTATAGCTGTTTGAGCTGCTGTTACTGCTACGTCGTTAGCATTTGCTGTAATACCTGCACCTCCTCCTACGGATAATACAGTACCTCCACCACCAGCTAAACCTGCACCTGCAACTGAAGAAGCTAATGCATCTGCATCAATACCTCCGTCTTTAACTGATATTGTTACTGCTCCTGATCCGTTAAAAGTAGTACCTGAGTTAAGTGCTATAGTAGCATTATCTACTGTCAAGTCGTTTGGTACTTTTAATACCGATAAAGTATCAGATGATAATTCTATAGTAGATGTATCAGCAGAGTTAGTATTTAACATTGTACCTTCTACTGAGTTAGCTGCTATTGTCAATGCACCACCTGATGCTACTGTAGCGTCTCCACTAACTAAAGCAAAAGCTCCGTTAGCTACATTAGTCATGCTAACTCTTTTTTCTGTACCGTTATCTGAAACTAGAAATTCATCTTGAGTTGCATGAGGTGCTGCGTCAAGTTCAGAAAAATTATCTATATCTAAGGATCCTGCGGCAACTCCTGTAAGTGCTGAACCATCTCCTGAGAAAGCATTTGCTGCTATTGTACCTGAGAATAAAGCTCCTGATCCTGAGATATCCCTTATAGTACCTAAATCTTTATTTGCATCTAATACTACTGCTTTTGATGCTGCTGCTGTGCCTGCGGTAACACCATCAAGTACATCTATTTCTGCTGCTGTGGAATCAATTGCTGCTAGTTTAGTAAAGTCAGCCTGTACTAATCCGGATACTCCGTCAAGTAGGTTAAGTTCTGCAGGTGTTGATGTAATTGCTGTACTACCAACCTGTAATGCAGCTACATCTATTGTAGACCCGCTTACTAGTACCTTTTTCCATTCTGCCATTTTATTTTATTTAAATGTTATATTGTTATAATAAATATCACCCTCCTACATAAAAATCTCCTGACGAGGAAAAGAACAATCCTCCGGATACATAAGTTGGTGCTGTTGTTAGGGGTTTATAAATTACTGTCCCTTCAGTATTAATTTCTAATTTTTCATCTCCATTTACATTTACTTTGAAAGTATCGCTACTTCCATCAAATCTTAAAGCTAATGATCCTGTTATTTGAGTATCATTAGATGTAGCAACAAATGAACCTGTCTTTGAAAATACAGCAGGATCAACATTTACTCCAGTGACATCTCCTGCTGATGAAGAAGCTTCTGCTACAGTAGTAAGTACACTTCCGTCATTTTTAACAATATCAATTGAAGATGTAGTAATTCTTATATTACCAATTTTAATTCCTTCTTCTTCCCCAACCAGCGTTGCAATAACTGATCCTGCTTTAACAAACTTTAAAGATGCTGTATGTAAGTATAAATCTCTCCATGGTTTACTAACACTACCTATATCAAACTCAGCTGCGTCAGAGGGAAGTAAATCACCATCAGTAACGATAGAACCTGATACTTCTAACGATCCTGTTAATTTACCGTATTGTAGTAAATCGGGCGATATTTGTTTCCACGAGATTAATGCCATTTCTTATTCAAATTTTCCTACTAGCAATATTTCATCGTCTGAGTTTAAAGTATATCCAATATCGTTAGTACTAAATACTACATTAATATTATCACCAGATTGAGAAACTGTACGTTGGGTGTTTGGTATATAGGTATTGTTTATATATACGAAAAATTCATCTTGTCCTAAACTAAAACCTGTAGGAGCAGTAGTAATAGTTACATCACTAAATGTAGCTGTATGTGTGACTGTATTTATGGATGCTGCTGCTGCAGTATTATTTAATGAAAGGTAATCTTTTATTTCTTGAGTTAGGTCACCTCCACCTGTTGAAGTACTTGCTCCAGATAATGCTCCGAAAGTACCTTGATCAAAGAATCTAGATTTAGCTTGTGATTCAGGAGTTGATGCTCTAGCAGTTAACGTTTCTAAAGTACCAGCAACTTCTATACCAAACTTTAAAGTAGATTTAGAATAAAACTTCCTGTTACCTTGTAGTTGTGAATTTATTGTATCAGGTATTATATACCCATTCATAGTTAAAGTAAAAGAAGTTCTAGTAACTCTATCTTGACCTTCACTGACATCTGTAGTAGTTGTATAGTTATCTATCATAGCTCTAAACTTAAATTTATCAGGATCACCCCAATAAGAGTCTGATGCATAATTTATAGCCTCTATCAATTTATTATTCTGTTCGATAAAGTCAGTAAATATTACACAGCTATAAGTTAAAGTTACATAATC
>Ga0181404_1000060_pt1 | contig 29053 bp, 31 predicted proteins | sample 27SPOviralmetaG_FD_130133 | JGI IMG/M metagenome (GOLD analysis project Ga0181404, IMG submission 130133) | Marine viral communities from the oligotrophic San Pedro Time Series (SPOT) site, San Pedro Channel, CA, USA - 27 SPOT_SRF_2011-10-25 | ecosystem: Environmental > Aquatic > Marine > Strait... | reverse complement strand
ATGTTCATGGCAGAACTGGAGATAAGAATGCGATATTGGATGAGTGGTAACAAAGAAGACCGTAAATGGCAGCGAAAGCATTGGACAACAGGTGACCCACAGTTATTTGATTATGTTGCAGTGCAGAATGGATATCATTATGACCCTTTCAATTCTGATAGTGAAGAAGAAGAGAGAAAGCGTAATAAGAGGTGGGACCAATTAGACGAGTTAGATGCTGCGTTGATGAGGTTGAAGCCTGTGCTACGTGAGACTGTTGAGTGGTATTATAAGGAAGGCAAGACATATCAGTGGATTGCTGATAAACATGGTGTTGCTGTCAGTACTTCTTATAAGCGCTTGAATCGTGCTTTGGAAAAATTAAGGGGTATTATAGGTGAGGAGAATTAATTATGGATGAAAAGAAAAAGAAAGCGATTGCTCGTAAGTCATTAAATTATAAGGCTGGATTGAAGAAGGCTATACATGCAGGTGATTTAGAGGGTGTTATTAAGTCAGTCATGTTATTGGCTGTTAAGAATAATGGTGAACAAGACTGGAAGATGTCACCTCGTACATTTATGGAATTATGCCAAGTGCTTATCAAGTATCGTGAGACCTTTGGTTCTGATGAAGGCTTTGGTGATATCTTAGAAGTGTTACAAGGTGGACTTGACGATTGATAAATAATCATCCCAGCAGGAGTGGAAGAATGGATACAAGAGATGAGTTATTAAAGTTAAGTCACCAAGAGTTGCTTCAGTTATTTCTAATATTAGAGATGAAGAACCACACCTTTGAAAAAGACTTATATGATGCAATCATTATGTTAAGGAGTCAACGTCGATGAAGATTCCAAAAGAGTTACTACAGCGGTTGCGTGATAATCCACGTGACTTCTTTAAGTTTTTAAAAGTGTTTGACAAACAAACCAATACCCTTGTGCCCTTTGTTATGAATGACGAGCAAGAAGAGTTATTGGAAGCACTGCTAACACATAAGAGAATCGTTGTGTGCAAGGCTAGACAGATAGGTTGTTCAACTCTGTTAAGAGCATATTTTTTATGGAGGACCTATGTCCAATCACAACCTACCAGACACGCCATCATCTCATACACCCGAGACAGTGCAGACCACTTGCACTCCATCGATAAGTCCTTCTACTTCAGTCTCCCTAAGCCCCTCCAACGAAAGCTTAAGAAGTCAAGTGCAAGAACATTACAATTCACAGATACAGAGGCTGAGCTGCGAAGCTTTACCGGTGGCGGTAAGGGAGGAGCAACTCGCTCTTTTACTTTTGCTTCGGCTCACATCAGTGAATTTGCGTTTTTTGATAACCAAGATGAACTCCTTGCAAACACAATTGCATCAGTTGGTGAAGGCCAAGTCATTATAGAGACAACAACCAATGGACCAGGTGATGCTTACCACAGATTATGTATGGCTGCACCGCGTAATGGTTGGCATGTCTGTTTCTTTCCTTGGTATCGCCATAAGAATTATAAGAAAAAGTCGATGTTTGGTCAGAATGGTGTGCCTCCAATGACAGAGCCTGAGACACGTATCATGCAAGAGTGGGACTTACAGAAGCAGCAGATGTATTGGCGTCGGACACAAATCTCTACCATGGGTATAGAAAAGTTTAAGCGAGAGTTTCCAACGACAATGGATGAGGCTTTCATGACCTCTTCAGACGTTTACTTTCCTACAGATATTTTAGATGAAATGGACATTATGGATATAGGTGGACCTGATAAGTGGTATTGTGAAGGCTTGAAGGGTGACAGTTTCAGTATGGGTATCGATGTGGCACAGGGAACGGGTAATGATTATAGTACGATATCAATTGTGTCTAAGACAACGTTGCAGCCTGTGTATCATTTTCGTTCTAATACTATATCACCTGCAGATTTTGCTGAAAAGGTATGGGAGGTTTACTGGGAGTTTAATGAGCCTTATACTATTATAGAGGCGAATGGACCGGGTAGTTTAGTCTTGTATCGTTGTAGAGAGTTTGGCATGAGAAATTTGTATAAGTCAGCAAAAGGTGGTGACTGGAATACAAGAAAGGAAAATAAATTGGCTATTTATGACCACGTGCGTTCTTTACTATGCGATGGTCAAATATCCTGCTTGGAGAGCACACTGTGGTCAGAGTTAAGAAACACTATAACAAACGAGGGTGGAGCACCCAAGCATCCAAAAGGGCAGTGCGACGATATGGTCATATCATTTTGTTTAGCTCAGTGGGGTGCAAAGTTAAAACCAGCACCGAGTTTATACGAAGTTAGAGAACAATTAATGGAAGATTTTATTATGAAGACCAAAGCACGTCGCATTAAAGCCAGAGGACCTATACCTTTTAGAAGAAGAGGACAAAAATAATGGCATATACTATTAAACCAAAAGACATCAAAACAATTGTTGAATTCCACGACCGATACTGGGAAGACAAAGAACACACAATGTTTCAATACAAGTGCGCCTACGAAACAGATTTCTGGGAACGCAACCGTCTAGACAGCGACATGCAAATCGTCATCCAAACCTCAGACGCTTACGGCTACATTGAATCATACATTGCATCACTCTTTGCTCGTAACCCAGGTGTCATCGTTAAATCAGACATCCGCGGAACAGGTAACCCACGTAAAGCACAAGAACTCGTTAATGATTTCTTAATAGGACACAGAGCAGCGATAGAAGACGCTTCTCGTCTGGCCTTAATTTACCCTATGTCATTCATGAAGATGATGCCTGTTGATAACCCAGACCTCTTTAAACGTATGGATATCATGGCACTTAATCCTTGGGATGTTATCTTAGATAGAGATGCTAAGCGTTATGAAGATATGCGTTACATTGGACATCGTTATTTTGTGCCACTGCATGAAGCGAAAGAGAAGTTTGGTAATAAAGATTATGCACCTATTAGGCGTAAGTCATATTTTGACCGGTATGAGCATAATGATTATGAAGAAGAGTTAGGTGGTACTAATGAGATGTTTCAGTATATTGAGGTAATCGAATTTTATGACCTTGTAAATGACCAGATAATGTTTTATACTCCTAACTGGGCGATGGGTGATAAGTTCTTAGATAAAGAAATGATACCTTTCAGAGACATAGACGGCAAACCAGTTATACCTATTATTCCTTTCTACTTCAATCGTAAGCCTGATTCACCTATTAATGGTTACAGTGCAATGAAACGTATTTACGACCAGATATATGAAACAAATCTTATCAGAACGTTTCAAGCTAATGGAGTTCGTAAAGCCTCACGTCAATACATTGTGAAACGTGGTACTTTTGATGAAGAGAGTATGGCACAGGTGACTAGTGGTATTGATGGTCTCTTTATTGAGGTTGATGATGATGACTTGGCAGGTGCTATTCGAGCAATGCCACAGAATCCAACACCTCCAGAATTACAGGTGTATTATGACCAAGTCCAGAAAGATAAAGATAAAGGTTCTATTCTTGCTCCTTTTACAAGAGGTGAGTCGACTCGTTCGTCTGCTACAGAAATTGCTGCACTTGCTGCTTATACTTCGTCAGAGGTAGGTCGCTTGGCACGTGAGAGAGATGCAACAATAGAATTGGTTGCCTCAGCTTACATCAATATTATTGCAATTTATATGGAAGAAGATGATGCCAAAGACGTTATCGTTTTAGATAATCGTCAAGAAGTAATACGTGCTTCAGACCTGAGAGGTAACTTTCAGTTCTTTGCACAAGACCAAGCATCGACACCTCTATCAGAATCGGTACGAAAGAGAGAGTTTATACAGTCGATACCGACATTACAAGGTTTAGGTGTGCCTAATTCAGTGCTTCTGTCAGAAATGGTAAGAAGTTTAGGACTACCTGAATCATTTATAGCTGAAGCCAATAAGGCCAAGCAAGAAGCACAAAACATAAGCGCAGCTAAAGCAGAAGCAAGTGGACAAGCTGTTCAGCCTGATGTTGTAGAACTTCAACAAGGGATGCAACCTACAGGACCAAATAACTTACAAGCCATTCTTAACACAGGAGAAGGATAATGGAAGAGAAAATGATGGGCAACGATATGGATAAAGCTGCCTTACAAGATGAAAAAATGATGATTGATAAAGCCATGGGCTTAGCCAAGCAAATGGATGAAATGGAAGAGGGACGTGAAATACGAGGTGAGTTCTCTAAAAACGGACTTAACCGATTGGTAGATGCTCTTAATCAAGCAAACCGTGTATTTAAAGCACCAACTTATCCACGATTCGAAGCTGCTGTAGAAGTACTTCCACCTGAGTTTATTAGAAACTTAGAGATGGTAGCTGCTGCTGCACGTGATGCTGACTTAGAAGAATACATGTTCGACTTAGAAGGTATTGAAGACGATAAAGACCTTAAGATGTTAGCAGGTAAAATCGACTCGGCTGCAATGGACAAATCATTTAAAGCGTTCCTCAATAAACCACAAGGTATGGGTGATATTCAAGACGAAGCTGGAGTTCCTGTAATGGAAACAGAAGGTGGAGACATGATGTCAAAGGCAATGAAGCCGATGCCCGAAGAGGATGAAGAAGAACTATTCATGGCTCGAATGAGAGCATAACTTACAACAGGAGAAAGTATGAGTGAAGAAGTCAACAACCCCACAGCAGGTGTAGTAGAAAGTGCTGGGACTGACGTAGAAACAACAGAAACAGAAACATCAGTCACTAAAAAATCATATCAAGGACGCGACCGTGTTGGTGAAGCGTTAGATATAGCAAAGAATGGTGAGGTTAATTTTAAGACAGAAGTGTCTATTGATAACCTTACAGATAACGAAGCCCTTGATGAAGGTGGACACAAAGGAATAGATTATAACCGAGTTATCGGTGCTCTTCCTGATGATGCCAAAAACCTGCTATCAAATATTCGTGCTGATTACACACGTAAGACGCAAGACTTAGCTAATCAACGTAAAGAACTGGAAGCATTGCAAGCATCTCTTATCAAAGGCGCAGAGGCATCTAAGATAGACGAGGTTGCAAACAGTGAAACTGTAGAACTTGACCCTTATGATACACAGTCTTTCGAGACTAGGATACAACAAGAGGTCGCTAAGCGATTGCAGGAAATGATGCAACCGATGCGAGATGAGCAAGTGCGAATGACACGTCGTGCACAGTTAGATAAATTTAAGGCAGATAATCCTGACTTAATGGACTATAAAGAAGATGTTGCTAAATTGTTGCAGTCTAATGCAAACATTTCACTAGAAGATGCTTACAATATTGTAAAAGGTCGTACATTGACTGAAAAGAACAGACAATTAGAGAAAGAGTTGGCGGAACGAACCAACAGAATGCGTGATGTAGGATTAAAATTGTCACAAGGCAGCTCATCAAGAGACCTGAAGCAAGTTCCTAAGCATTTAAAGAAAGGTCATGAGATATATGCATGGCTCAAAAATAATAAAGCGGGATAAAAAGGAAAAAAAACCGTATTTATTGACAAGCCCCTTTCACGCATCAGAGAGGACAAGCTTTTGGGACCCTTCTATGGATAATCCAAGATGCAATAGGTAATTCACAAAACAAAGGTTTCAGATTATAATGAACCAGATAATTAAATTAAATAGCGGAGGAAATTATGGCTATTAGTAATGATGTACTTTCATCAACTCTCCGTATTCTTTTAGACGAAGAGGTTGACCAGCTTTATCAAGCTACACCCCTTTTGGACAAGATGCGTGAACGTGGTGGAGTAATTACATACGACGGTGGACAGAAATTAAATGTACCACTTATACTCGAAGAACATTCTTCAATAACACAATTGGACTCAGGATATGAGCCCGTAAACCTTGCAGTAAAAGATGCTTTGCGTCAAGCTGAATTCAACTGGTGTGACTTTGTTGCTCCAATCGTTGTTACTCGTTCTGAAGAACTAAGTAATAAAGGTGAAAGAGCAATCATCGATATCGCTGAAGCTCGTATGAAATCAGTTATGGGTGCACTTAAACGAGAAGTTGAAAAACAAATTCTTGTTAATGCTTCTACTATCTTAACTAACCTTAACACATTCAACGGTCTTTCAACCGCAGATGGTGGGGCTGGTTCTGGTGGAAACTCTACAGCAGGATTTTTCGATAACTTGGCATTCGGTTCTCAAACAGCTGGAACAAACGTTGGTGGACTTTCTAAGGCTACCTTCCCACGTTTGAACAACCAATTTATGGATTCTGCTAACGCATTGTCTGTAGAACAGATGACAGAATTATATATTGACTGTCAATTAAACACTCCTGACGGAAGTGCTCCAGATTTGATTCTATGTTCTCCACAGTTTTACAAGGCTTACAAAAGCATCTTGTTCAACCAAGAACGTTTTATCGATGAAAAAGTACTTGACGGTGGACGTTTGGCTCTTGCATTTAATGGTGCAATGGTTACTCCTTCTCCTTTCCTTGGGTCAGATGTACAGAATCCTGCTGGAACTCCAGTTGGTAAAGAAATTATTTCAGCTTACTTCTTAAATACTCGTTATATGAAGATTGGTTTTGATAGTGCAGCTCAATTTGAGATGGACGATTTCGAATCAGTAAGCGGTTATGCTTCACGTTCTGCTAACATCTACACTAGACTTCAGGTTTATTTCGAACATATGGCATCTCAAGGTATTCTTTGTGATGGCGAAACAGCTGCAAGTTAATAGGGGGATATTATGGCTACAAATACATTAATTCAAAAATTATTCGCATCAGATGAAACCGGAGTCGGAGAAGATTCTAATGCGGTATCTAACAGACAACAGATTGAAAAGTTTCGTGCAACCGAAGCTATTACAGCTGGAGCAACTGTTTCATTAGACGTCAGTCAAACATCCAATGGTCTTCGTGGCTTGTGTGTTGCTGAAGCTGATGGCACTGATTATGTTCCAGTTGGGGTATATCAAGGTTACAATTCAATGGACGAAGCAGCAGTTATTGCAGGAACTAAAACTCCTCAAGATGCTGCTAGCGGTGATTTCATCGATATCGTTCTTCGCGGTATTGTTGAAAAAGCTCTTACCAAAGGTGATGTTGTTAATATCGCTGCTGGTGACCGCTTAACCATGAGTACTGACGGGAAACTTGTCAAAGTCGATTCTTTTAGAACTGACCTTGGTGACGGAACTGGTACTACTACAGGTGCTGTTGCTCAGTCACCTCACGTGGTTGCTATCGCTATGGAAGCTCAAACTGGAGATAACTCCTCTAGAGTATTCGTACTTAAGAGTTGGTAATCGGCTAGTTATTAGTTAGATAATTGATATTGGCCCGCCCTTCCGGGCGGGCCTTTTTATTAGGCGGGAGTAGAGATGAACCTAAAAGAAATGCGCGACATGGTGGCAAACATATTGGACTATAATCCAGATGTTCCACAATATAACAAAGAAATAAATCGTATCATTAACGAGGTTTATCTGAACTTCTACATGACACAACCCTGGACATGGGCTCAACAAACATTAAATGTCTATACAAATCCTGATACAACTCAGTCTGACTTACGTCTTATTCCTAAAAACGCTAATGGATTCTTTCAATCTGCTATTGAAGGTGTTAATAACACAACAGGAATTGGACAAGACTTTCGTTTTGGACAAGGTAATCATGAAGGTGACTATGTAGAAATTACAAATGCCACCTCAGCAGAAAACAACGGTATCTATATTATCGATAAAATTGATAAAGGTACAAATGAAGTCTTTGTTAGTAAGCAAAGCAATAACTTTGAAAAGGTAAACTGGTATGGTACAGGTGGAGCCACACAGACGGTTACAGGAAACGCTTTTCAAAGATACCTAAATCTACCCCAAGACTGTGCTCAAGTACTTTCTGTAGGTATTAGAAACACAGCAGAGACCGGTGCAGGACAAGGTAATTCCTTAGGTCACATGTACAATTGCACACGCGTCAAAGAAGAAGAGTTAAACTATCGTTTTGACATTACAGGCACACCAACACAATTTGTCGTATTTGACAAAGCACCTGCAGGTTATCAAGACCTAACACATTTCGTGCCTCGTGCAGGTAAAGATTTTAAAGTAGACACTTATACAGTATCACCAGGATGGCCAGTCGGAACATATGAATTCCACATGGCTTATGAGTATCACAACATTCATGGTGAATTATCAAACGCCTTTGAATTAAAAATAACTGAAGCAAATCAGGCACCTCGTTTCAATACCATGGACACCAGACAATTTGGCTTTCACGGACTTCGTAAGAGATTTTTTGTCCGTCTTAAATCTATCGATGGCTACGATGCAGTAGCTTTTGAAGAAGACTTTCTTCGTGACTTAGGCATGATTGATTATACAGTACTTCAAGCAACTGATGGTATCTCTTATCTTAGACAAGATGACTATGATGTACAACTTAATTGGCCACAAACACTAATTGAGATTAGTTCCACAGATAAGCTTAGAATGATTCCTCGCTTTAACCAACCAGTTATATCAAGGATGCGCATTCGGTTACATCCACGACCAACTGTCCAAACGCCAATAAACATTCGTTACATAGCTTATCCAACTGAATTGGTAGATGATTATGACCAGCCAACATGTCCTATAGATTGTCATCGATATATCGTTTATCGGTCACTTCAAGAGGCATTGTTTAAGCATGGTGAAGATACACAGGCGGTGTATTACGAAAAGAAAGCTGATAAAGAAATGCAGAAGATAGAAGAAAGACACTTAACACAGCGTTCGGCACTTTACATTAAAGAAGGTTTTAAATCCGGGCCAATGCGACTAGTACCCTACAGAACTTTAACGAGAACGCTAGGTAAGGACGGAAGCTAAATGAAAACAAATCAAAAATTAGAAGTATTACCACAAGGTGGTTTATACATCGGTATACCTGCTCCTAATGAAAGTGCCAATAGATTAGTTAATTGGAAGTATGATTCTAAAACACGAGCATGGACTAATAATCTAGGTTTTGAAAAGTTTTTTAGTAATCAAACTGGTTTTGGTCCTTTCACTGCAGCACTACAAAGAGAAGTTGATAGTATCTATTGTTTTCAACAACATAACGGTGCACGTCAATCATTCTTATATGAAACAAATGGGAAACTATTTGTACTTGACCCATCAACACCAGGTAGTGGTAACGAATTAGTGACACTTAAAACAAGCAGACAAACACCTAGTCCAACACAACCTCACACAAGTTATGAACCTTATGGTCGCTATTGTATTATTACAAACGGATTAGATGGACCACTTAAGTTTAAAGGTTCTAAAAACAGTGCATCAATATATGACTTAGGATGGCGACAACAACCTGGAACGCCGACTATCCGGAGTGTAGGAGCACCGGACTCTGCACCACAAACTTTTTTAGATAGTACAGATGAAAACTTTAATGACCAAATATGGTCCGGTGCAGACACAACATTTCGTGGTGTAAGTTCTGCTACTGATGCTGAGTCTGTAAGATACAGATACAAAGTAAGTTTTGTTAATGAAGCAGGTTCTGAGTCACCACTTAGTCAAGCATCAAATGAAGTTCGTATTACATCAGCAACAACTACAAGAGGTTCAGCCACAGGCGTTCCTACAACTGGACTTATACTTGACATACCAAAGGGGCCAAATGGCACACTGGCTAGACGAATATACAGAACAAAAAACGATTCAAACACTTTTTTCTTTGCAGCACAATTAAACAACAATGCAGATGAGACATTCACAGACTTTACAGCTGATACAGAATTAGGTGCAGAAGCACCACTAGCTACAACGTCTGTACTTATGCCATCACCAGCATGCAGATTTAGTGCAACGTTTAAGAATGTTTTATTTATCGACGGTGGTGAGATGGACCCCACGCGAATCTATTATTCGCAACCTCTACAGCCAGACACTTTTTCAGCACAAAGCTATTTTGAAGTGGGAACCCGTGAGGGTGGGGACATTACAGGTTTAGCGCCATATTATAATTCTCTATTGGTGTTTAGAGAAAATGCGATAGACCTGATAAGAGGTGACAGTGTTAATGGACTTAATTTGGTTCCGTTCATTCAAGGGGTTGGAACACTGTCACCTCACACCATCGTCCCTATTCCAAACTTAGGTTTATCATTCATGTCACAAGATGGTGTTTATCTCATCAAAGGTGGACTAGATGGTGGAGCTGACTTAAAATTATCTAAAATATCACAAGGTCTGCAAGAATACTTTGAACGTGCAAGTAGAGACAAACTACCTGCTGCAATCGGCGTATACAGTCAACGTGAAAGAGAATTACATTATTACATGTGTATTGATGGCCAAACATTCTTAAACTTAGGATTAGTCTATCACGTAGATGCAGCAACCTGGTCAGAAAGAAGTGGCTTTCCTTTTAAATGTGCAACAACAGATAAAGACGGAAACATAATTGGTGGTTATGACTTAAACAATGTTTATACAGGTGCACCTTCTTCACCTGGTGAATCACCTGCTAAAGGTGGAATATTTGTAGTCAGTGGATTAAGACAAGAAGGCTATGTATTTACAGGTGTAAGCACAAACATTAAAAACGGACCGATTCCAAGTTCTTTATTTAGAAGTGCATGGTTAGACATGGGTATGCCACAACTTAAAAAGTATCCAAAGTATATCTACCTCTATGTTTTAACACGTGGTGATAATGACGTTGGAATGACAGTTTATAAAGATAGAGACTGGGGTGATGCTTATCTCGCAACTGATATGAAAATGCAAAGAGCAGACCATAAAGACCAACCGGTTTATGATGATGTAGCTTATGTATGGGACGTAGCTTTCTGGCAAGATAAACTTTTGACACAAATAAGGTACGATGTATCTACGGCAGGCGCAGTTTCAGAGTTAGCATTTGAATTAAATACCCAATCTCCTTTAGAGTTTATCGGCTATTCAGTTGAATACCAGGTTGACGGAAAGAAAACTATACGAGGTAAAACATAATGGGATATCGTTGGACAAAAACACAAATAGAAGAAAAAACTATTGTTGAAAGTAGACAGGTCGACATGGCTTTCTCTAACTACACATCAGTTGTAAATGGTGGCATGGATAGAGATAATCTACCTGCTTCATCAGTTGGTGCTGCATCAGTTAATAATGAATCAATAGGTAGAGCTGAACTAGGAACAACTAACTTTCATATACCTTTTGCTGATACTTATCAAGACAGTAATTATGGAAACGGTACGATTACTGATAACAACACAAGAGGTAACAGGATTCGTGGCTATGTGTATCAACAAGACCCGATTAATGAAGGTGATACATTCAATGCTATAGAAAGTAAATCCATTGAGTGTGAAGAAGGAATGCTTCATTGTACATTCAAGGTCAATACATACATGCCTCAGTATTGGTCGTATTATAAAGCATTTACAACAACACTAGTTGCACGGAAACGTGTACAATTTCAAATACTAGTCAATGGTGTTATTGTATATTATGGACCTGCTATAGCACAACCATTCTTTACTTCAAACATGTCAGCAATGATTCCTGTTAGTAAAGGTACAAACACAGTCGAAATAAGAATGAGGCTACCAGCCCGTTTAAATGAAGGTAATGACCAAGTAGTTATTTGCTACTGGGGTGGCCAGTTATATTTACATAACTTTTACAGATAGGAGAAGAAGATGGCAGAAGTTAAACTAAAAACGTTTTATCCAGAGAATGCAGTAACAGATTCAGCTGAGATGAATGCAAATATGAACGCATTAGAAGGTTCATTGGGTTCTGGTGATATTGACGAGGAAAATGTAAGAGCAGAAGGTATAGACTTTCGTAATCTTTCAGAGAGTTTGCACATTGCAGACATAGGACAACTAAACAACGGTTATCAGATATCATTTGGTGCATTGCCAGCAACTGGTGCACGATATGATTCATACTCAATCGATATAAACGAACCTAAAGAAAAGCCTATTAATCATGACGATGCAGGCGCAACAAACACAGCAATAGGTAAAGGAACTAAACTACGCGTTAACGGTACTGCTGGTGAAGACTTAACCGGTGCAGAACTAATAACTGTACAATGGAATGTAAATGTAATGGATAATCTGTTGCATACACCTATTACAGAATTAGTAACAAAACTTATCGACACAACAACAAAAGATGGTGGAACTGGTGCACCTCATCCTTATGGCTCAGGGATTGGAGAATGGTTCTGGATAATCTATCCAAAGTTTAATGTTACATCTAATGCACTAACTGATTCTGATTTCCAGGATGCAAAATCTGCTGGATTGGTTGATGGAACAGATTTCTTACGACCTGATACAATAACAGGTACTAATTCTATTTCTAATAATTATTTTGACTTTGATGAACGACGATGGGACCATACAATGATTATTCCTAGTATGTTTGCTTCTGCAGGTAATGTTGGTACATCACCGTTTCTTCTAAAGAATGCTGACAAAGACGGTGCAGATAATAATAATGCATTAGGTGGACCACAAATGTTTCATAGCTCTTTCAGTCTGCAAGTTAAAGATGGTGTGGCATCAGGTAAGAAACTTTTTGGTGTCCAATTATTTATTTCAGGTTACTGGAGAATGCATGCATCTGTTGCAGGTATAGGAATTGGTAACGATGTAGGTGCATTTTTAGAATATGAAGACTGTCAACCAGATAAAGTTAATACAGATGGTGACCCAATACCAATTTACGGTGTATCAGGTCAGCTTGCACTAGAAAGAATCCAGACTAGCTGCATCATACACAAAACAAAGGGGGCATAATGGCACTTAATATACCAAACGCGTTTACTACAAAAACAAAGATTGAAGCTGCCAAGCTACAAGAAAATGCTGATACATTGAAAACATATCTAAACGGTTCTATTGCAACTGGTGACATACAAACATCAGCATGGGCAACAACAAAACATTTTATGAAAGGTTTGTATCATCCTGTTTCTAACACATACGAGATGATGACTGGTGTATTTGCCGGTCCTTCACTAACAGATTTACCTACATTCCACCCAGGATATGCTGGTTTGTTTATATCAGATTTAAGTGATAATCCTTCTCCTGCTCCAGGATGTGGTATTAGTTTTTATTTAGATGAAGATGCAGATGTTATGCTTAAGCTTAATTTGTCACCTCGAGGCTTACCAATTAATGTAGCTGGAAATGCAGACTTTTCATTAAATGTTAATTTAGATGGTGCCTTCAACAACTATTCTCAGAGTTTCTTTGCTAAGGAAAAAGATTTATCACCTACAAGTGGTGCATCTACGGGAATACCAGGATTTTATAGACGTCGTTCTTATCAAGTTCATACAATATTTCCAGTCGTAGCAGCAGGACATCATAACATACAATTATTTGCACGCTCAAATACACGTGCAATTCCACTAAAATTTTATACGTATTCAATCAGCGCCTATTACAGGGTGTAAAAAAAAGGTTATTATAGGAGGTTAACTATGGACCCGGTTACTATTGGTTTATTAGCAGCAGGAGGACTGGCACGCGGAATAGGCGGAGCTATGTCGACTAGAGCTGCAGGAAAAGCCGCATTTGGTGATGCTCAACAAGAGCGATTAGCAGAATTAAGAAGACAAGAAGAAATGAACGCATTAGGTTTGTCAGATGTACAAAGACAAGAATTAGGCAGAATGGTATTAGACCCTGTTCAAGCAGCTAGTCAGGAAAGACTACTACGACAACAAGCCCTATTGGGTTCTACAGGTGCATTTCAATCAGGTGACGCATTAGCAGGATTAATGAGACAACAAGAAACTGAGGCAAGACAAATGGATGCTGCTTCAAATAAACTTCTTGCTGCTGATATGGCTATGGAACAGAGACAACGAGCAGAAATGAACGCATTAAATGCAGCTGAATCAGCTGAGCAGGCTTCTAAACAAGCAGCAGCTGGTGCATTTATCGCTGGATTAGGTGGTGCAGCAGATGCAGGACTACAATATCAGGCTCTACAGGATGCAACTGCTAGAAGAAATATTAGTTCGGATGCCGCCATCGACCCTGAAATACTTAAATTATTGGAGAGTTTCTAATGGCTACAAACGCACAACTATTTAATACAGCTTACTTTTCTACGCATCAAGAACTTTTAAATCAAAGTATCAAACTAGCAGAAAAAGAATTTGTTACACTTGCAGATAGAATACAACTACTTGAAGGTAAAATAGCAGATTATGAAAAAGCTATTGCAACTGGTACAAACATAACTAAAGGCGGACTAAAAATTAGTGAGTCTGAAGTTACAGGAAGACTAAGAGTACAAGAAGCACGTAGACAAAATCAAGCAAAAGAATTAACAGCTGTTGAAAAGTCTGCAGAGAAATCATTCGATATCAGTCGCTTTAATATGCCTGATGTTCGTAATACTATGCAAGCAAAGATAAGAAGTGGTTCAACAGTTACACGAGCCGTTGATGATGCAATCAATAACGTTGGCGGTAAAGGTGCAGGAAAAGACCAAGTTCAGAAGTATGTTCTTGCTAAATCAATCCTTCAATCAGCAAAATCAGCTGCTACAGCACAAGGTAAGGCTTACAATGAACAAGTTTTAAGAGACCAAATTGCTAGTGGTATGGGAATCGATGGTAATGTAATGTTACTATCAGATGAAAAGATAGTGCAAAGAGTTACACAACCTAAGAAAGATGCTATCAATGAGAAATACGCAAAGATGCCAAAACTTGCTGACATCAAAGCAAAACCTGGTGACATCAAGCGAATGCAAGGTGAACAGAGTGAAGCAGAAGAAAAGCTAAAAATACTCGAAGACCAAATGAAAGACCAGTATGGTGATGACGTTGACTTAGGTAAAATCATTGAAAGAGGTAGAGAAATATACTCACAGCAATATGCACCTCTCACACGTAAGCAAAGAAAAGAATTACGAAAGATGAAAACTGCTGAGAACTTATCACCTACAGCACGTACAAACTACAAAGCATATACAACAGTCAGAGACAACGGCAAGTATATGAGCTATGTCAATACTCTGTTTGATGAAGAAAACAATGAGGACCAGATAGCAAACGCAGCACGCAAAATTATTGAAGGTAAGAATGCAGGACTGGACACAGATGTTAGACTCTTAGCAAAACAATTAACAAACTCTGAAGAAGAAGCTAACGCTGCATTAGGCGTAGCAATGCATTACTTTGTACAAAATGTAGAAACAGGCCTCATACCAAACTTAGAAAAGATGATTGAGAAAGTAGAACAAGAGTCAGATGAAAAGGCAGCACTTGATGAAGCAGCTAAAGAACAAGGTGTATCTGCTGATGCAATCGAAAGAGAAGCAGCTAAAGTTATTCCTGAAATAAATCCAGATTTTCCTAGTGAAGCAGACGTAGAATTTGATGAGAGTGGCGGTACAATAAATCGACCAGGTGCAGAACCTGCTAAGGTTGAAAAGAAAGACAGTTTCTTTGACAAGCTATTTTCAGGTCGTCTATTCCAAAAAGAAGAAGCAGCTAAACCACTACCTCAGGCACCAGTAGAAATACCTACTCAAGAAGATGTAGAATTTGATGAACGTGGTGGTATACCAGAAGTTATAGGCACTCCTCCTGTACAATTAGAACCTATCATGCAGTTAGACATAGGAGATGTAGTTAAGAAAAACCCTAACTTTAGTTATGGATATCGCTTAGAAAGAATTGCACCAAACGGTCAAAGACAATATTCTGGAACTGGAGCGATTGAAGGTAAGACACTAGACCCAGCTATGCAAGCAGAAGCTGATTTAGCCTATGAAGCAGAGCTATTAAGAAGGCAACAAGAAGCAGCACAAAAGGCACAAGAAGAAGGAAAGTAGAAAATGGCAACACCAACACCAGGTCTGACACCAGGCCAACAAAGTTTTTATGACGCACTTTTAATTGACGACCCTGAAGCGGCCGAAGATTTTAAGTCAGCAATCCTTGCTGAACAAGCGAGAGATGCAGAGCGTGCACGACCAGCTCCAGTGTTAGAAGACGATGTGTTCATACAACCTGATACACCTATAAACACACCAGAAACAGATTCAAGTATCACAGATGACAACGTCCAGTTCGCAGGACCACCTTCTCCTACTGCTCCTGAAAGCTTTGACGAACAACAAAAGAGTTTTTATGAAGACCTATATCAAGATGATACTGAAGCTGCTGATGAGTACTTACAAGGAATATTAGCTGAACAAAAAAGAGATGCTGTTATCGATGTAGATGAGACAGCATTACCTGATTTACCTGAGACTAGAAGTTTACCAGGTTTTGAGTTTGAAGGTGCACAACCACCAACTCCTCCATCATTAAAATCTTTACAAGAAAACAAAGACTTAATAAAAGCAGAACAACTTATTATTCCTGGCCTGCTAGATGAAGAGCAGCGTAAAGGTTATGAAGCAGCTGTGCTTCGTTATGTATCTGAAGGATTACCTGATGAAGACTCATTGGCTGCACAATATGGTATTGAGTTTGACCAAGATTATGAACGCAAAACTGGTGAATCACCACCTAAAGAAAATGCTTTTGACCAAGCATCAAATAAATATATGCTTGATAAGCTTTCTTTTGTTCGTGAAAAGGTAGACAAATTACCTGAAACAGCACAAGATAAAGCTAAGGAACAATTCTTTGGTGTTAAATCACCTCGTAAGCCACGTGCAATCGGACAGTTTGAAGTTGAACCGACACCTGTCAGACCTGGAATGATACAAAGAAATCCACAATTAGCTGATGACATGTCGTTAACCGAACTGGCTGGCCAAGCTCTTTCACCTCAGGTTATAACAACTGCTGATGAATTAAGAAGACAGCGCGAACCAAGACGACAAGCAAAGAAACAACTGGTCGATTCATTGGTAGCCTTTGGTGAAGAAAACGAACTAGACCCAACAGATAGAGCAGCAACAGAGCAAAGTCGCATAGACTTCTTTACTAGTTATAGAGATAATGTTGTTGACCAAATAATTAATGCACGATTAGGTGGTGTGGAAGGTTTATCACCTACAATGGCACCATTCTTTTATGGTTATTCGCCAGAAGAGATGCAAGAGTTGATAAAAGAAGTACAACCTGAAGCAAATGCTGTAACAAGACAAGCAATAGAAATAACATTCAGACCTATTGATACAAACAATACTGGACGAGAAGGTACACAAACATCAGTAGAAAAAGAACTAAACAAATCTTTTCCAATTAAAGAAAGTGCAGGTGATGTTCTCAACAGAAACCTTGTCGAACCTGCAGTAGATTTTGTAGCTGAAGGTTTCACCTCCTTAACGACAAGTAAATATGACCCTGAGTTTAGACAGAACTTATTCGAGCAAGGTATTATAGAAAATCCAGATGCCATTACAGAATCTGCAGCAATGACTGTTGTTAGAGATGTTGCAGGTTTATTAAGACTAGTCGTCAATCCAGCTGTTTCAGGTGCAGAAAACTTAGGATTAATAGATAGAAAAACACCAGAAGAAGAAATAGAAACAATACTACCAGCAGCAAGAAGAGAATACACAGAAGAAGTTGAGTTTGATATTGCAAATCCAATTGATAGTATGCTTGACTTAGGTGATGCTTACTTAAAAGAAGTCCTAGTAGAAACTGCAACTATGCGTTCGCTTGGTAATGATTTAGGACAATTAGACTCAGCACTTTTTGGAATGATTGATGAAGACTTTGGTACTTCAGGAATGTCAGATTATCTAATTCCTGATGCAATCGTACCATCAAGAAACTTTATAGTAGGTGCTGGAACACTAGCTGAGGCTTTTATTCCAATCGGTAAAGGTGGTGCAGTTAGAGCATTAGGTGCACCAACAAGAGGATTATCAAAAGCACCAAGAGCTGCAAAGGCTGCAATCTCACAGAGAACTTTAAAACCTACATTGACAACACCAAGTAAAGGTGTTCAGGCAGCAGAAAGAGTTGGTGAAACTGCACTAGATATTATTGCTGGTGGTGGTAATCCTCTCTTCGCTACAATTAAACTTGCATCTGATTATGCACCAGGTATCGCTAAGAAAGCTGTTGTTATGGGAAGAGCTGGAACTGATATATCAAAAATAGCTAGAACAATCGAAAATGGTGATATCGTAGCTTCAGGTTTCAAAGGACAGAAGTTATCAAACTTAGTATCAGATACTGCATCAGTCGAAGGTAAAGTACTCAACAACTTATCAGACCCGATACAAGCTTTAGAAATACGTGCAAGAGGTGGAGCAGGTGCATTAGATGATGCTTTACAAGATGGAGTTATAGGTGGTCGTGCATATGCAGCTGTTGAACAGTTGACACCAGCACAAGCAGAAAAAGCGCTACAAGAAATCGTAACATCAGAAACAGAAGTTCTAAGCTCAATGGCTGAACGTGCTATGATTGGTTCTGAAAGAGGCGCATACAATTATGAAAAGGCTTTGCAAAGACGCAGAGACATTAGAGGTGCAGGTGCAGAAGAATTAACAAAGTATGGTTTGGGTGACTATGTCATGCTTACAGACAAGACTGTTGTTAAGTCAAGTTGGTTAGATGAAAACATTGAATCAATAGATAATGCATTAGTAGATACTGATGGTACGTCTAAGTTATTTTTCACGCAAGAAACACCAACTGGTGAACTTATCTACTTTATTAAAGATGAAAACATTGCTGATGATTTAATTGATATTGCTAGAAATACCGGTGACGGTCACTTAGAAAACTTAATTAACTTCAAAGGTGGTATGGACATTGGTGATACAATATATGTGACAAACAGATATATCGATGACATTGCCATGAAAGGTTCAGACACTGCATTTGTTGCTAGAAAAGCTAGTACATTAGAAGCAGCAGCGCAACCATTAGAAAGAAGAAGCGCTGCTATCATGAGTGCAAAAGAAGTTTATAATGCATTTACTCCGACAAGTGTAAAGAAAGTAGTCGATACAGGAATTAAAAAGTTAATGAACAAACCTACTGTTCAGCAAGCACAAACAGCACAAACCTCAGCAACATCAGCGCGCTTTGCTAATCAAGTAGACGAAGGTATTGCACGATTAGAAAGAACCATGAAAGGTGCATACGGTCAGACATCAAGAAATCTTGACGTTACAGGTGTGATAAGTGAATTTGCTGGTAAAGAATTTGTAGGACTTAAAAGATTAGGCCTTAAAACTTCCATTGTTTATGAAACAGTTTATAGACTACAAAGAAACCTTAATCTTTCTTTATCAGACATATCCAAGATGACACCTGACCAGCTTAAAAAAGCTAGAGAATTATACATAAGAAGACCAAGAAATTTGGAAGGGGGTAAGAAACTTGCAAACAGAGACACATTCGAAAATTACTTAAACACAGTGTATGGAATAGACCTCAGGTCTAATGATGCTATTGCAGCACTATTAGATAGAAGAATGGCTCGAGCAGAAGTTACACCTTTTGCAGAAGCAAATGCAATAATGAAAGAAATAGAAAACATTGCACCACAACTTAAGACTAATAAAGTCAGGAATCCTGCTGATGCTATTGCTTCAATGACTGCTAATTTAGAAACACAGATGATAGTTAAACGTGCAATTAGAGAAACATTTGGTGCTGATGAAGTGGCTACTGCATCGCTTACAGTCAATGAAAGAGTATTTGCCTTAGCTGGTTATGAAATGGCACTTCCTGAGATTACAGAAATTGTTCAAGACTTGGCAGCATTAAGATTTGGACCTGCTAAATTATCAATCAACACAATGTCACCTGCACAAATTGATATGTTCTTTGATAATCACCTTGGTTTAGCAGGAGCTTATAAAAATTATTTAAGAGATTCAAGTCGACCTGCTTTATATCCTGTAGGTGGGACAAGAAATATAGTCTTGAACAAACAACAGTTTCTAGCACAATTAGATGGTGGTTCTGCTAATGCCATGGCTGATTACTTAGAAGTAACAGCACTTAAAAGAGGCATTACAGTAGACGAACTTCGAAACAATTATGGTTACCAGATAAGAGAACTACTAGCACCTACAAGGTTTGAAACGCTAGAAGGTGTAAAGAAACAAGCAGCTGCTGTTTATCCTCTAACTGAGGCTGAAAGAAAAGCGATACAGCAATATACTAGAACATTAGGTAGTTCAGATGCTAAAGCAATCAGCGATAACTTTTCTAAATTACAGAGAAGTAAAGATGTCTTTGAGTACTCAACAGGCATGATGAATTATGTGACCAACGGTATGAGAAGAACCTTTGTATCTGGTCAGTTAGGTGGTAAGTATTTACCAAACATTCCTTATCAAATGGAAAACTTACTTACCGCTGGACTTATTACTTATGTTACCAATCCAAAGTACATAATGACAGTATTAGGCCAGACTGCTCAGACTCCACTTGGACTCACGCCCTATAGGAAACTAAGGTATATGGCAGCGGGTTCACCAGATACCATTCTGCCAGGCACCAGATTTACATATGCACAGGTATACGAAGAGTTTACACGTCGTAACTTAGGTGTGTCAAATGCTGGACTAAACTTAGGTGACTCATTCTATGCTGACCTGGCACAAGAAGCAGCTGGTTGGACTCGCTTTACAAAAGGTGTTCCAGGTTATAAGTCACTACCTGACATGTTAAAGAATGATAAAAAGTCATGGCTTGAAGGTATGTTATCTTACTTTAGAAGAGGAGCACAAGACGTCGCAGTCGGTACAGCTGAAGTAGTTAGACCTTACTCACCTACAATGTCACCTTATATGAAATGGGCTGATGAAACTGATAGAGCATTTAGAGAAGCAATCTTCGTCAAAGCTCTACAAAATGGTGAGAGTGTAGAAAGTGCTGCCAAATTAGCAAGAGAAGTAATGTTAGATTATGGAATGATGCCACCTGCTGCAAGACAAGGTGTTATGAAGTCTGCACTTTACTTATCATTTACAATTGCTTCTTCAGCAGAGATGTTTAAGGCTATGACAACTACAAATGGTGCATTAAGAGTTGCAGCAATGGCATCATATCATAGAGATTTAAATCGTTTTTATGGAACTTATTATTCAGGTGGTACAAGAACATTAGAGTCTGCATATATGCGTGAAGTACAAGACAATGAAGACGGTAAGATTGTTAATACTTACATGCGAAGTCCTTATCTTGGCAATCTACTTAATGTTGGTAAACTAATTGGATTTGGTTCAGGAATTGCACAAGGTAGAACTGAAGATACAGTACAAAGAACTAAGGAAGGATTAGCAAACTTCTTCTATATTCCAGCACTTGACTTCATAACAGAGCTAGATACTGATTATAAGCGTGGTGTATCAGGAAAACAAATGCTTCAGATGCAACAGCAATATTATGCAATGGGTTTCTTTAACTTCAGTCCTCCTGCTATGTTTAGTTCAATGATGTCAGACGGTGCTAATCCATACTACTTTGTTGATAGATACGATATCGAAGTTAGACCAACAGAAAAACGTGTGCCAGGTGCACCAGACTTTGGTGGTTATCAGTATCGTTTTAGAAGTCAGGCAGGTAGAAACAATTATTTAACTGACCAACTAATCATGGCTATAGCAGGAACTGGACGTGGTTTTAATGATTACTTCAATGCTGCTGTTATGGAAGGTTTGATTGAGGTGCCTGAAGGTACAAATCTTGGTTATCAAGGTGAATTACAGAAACCGTTTCTTTCACCAGGGTTGGACTACTTATTCTTAAAGGGTCGACCAGTTCGTATTCCAAAAGATTTAGAGATAGAGTATCGAGCATTGAAAGAGACAGAAAGACGTCTAATTGAGAAACGAAAGATATTTGAAAAATAAGAGGTATTAATAGGATGGCTAAAAAGAAATTATCAAAAGCAGCAGCAGCAAAGAAACGACTGAAGGTAGGTAAACCAGTTCCGTCATATAAACCAAAGAAGAAGAAGATGGTAGTTGTTATGAAGAACGGTCGCAAAAAGCTGATACATTACGGAGCGAAAGGCTTTGGTCACAATATCAGTGCAGCTGCGAGGAAATCTTTTAGAGCACGTCATGGATGTAGCAAAGCAAAAGATAGAACAACAGCAAAATACTGGGCATGCAAAGACTTATGGTCAGCATCCAGTCCAAAGAAAACTACAGGTACGAAAGGGCGTGTAGCCAAAAAGAAAACTAAAACTCGGAGGAAAAAATGAGTGACGAATGTAAGAAGTGTCAATGTGACCCATGCAGATGTGAGGAATAGATATGCAGAAATTAATACAATGGATGAACGAGAATAAAATCCGTGTTGGCTTTGTTGGTATGGCCTTAGTTATTACCACTCAATACGCGACATGTACTCTAGAACCAACAGTGGAAACACCAGAACAAGAACAAGTGGAGGAATAAAATGCCAGGATATAAAGTTGGAAAGCCTATTAAGCGAAAGCCGATGAAGAAAAAGAAACCTGCTAAGAAGCCAATCAAAAGAAAGGCTCCTAAGAAGAAGAAGAAATGAAAAGAAAGGCAAAGGTAAAGTCTTTACCTAAACAATACAAGGCTCCGAAAGGAAGCAAGCGTGCAAAATTAATTAAAAAAGCATCTAAACTCTATAAGCAAGGCAAGATTAAACAAGCCTCAGCCATTAGAGAAAAGATGGAGGAGAAAGAACGTGGCAAAAGCAAAAAAAGCACCCGCAAAAAAGTCGTCAAAGCGAAAAGGAAAAGGCGTAATGGCAACACTAAGAAAAAAGGCGTCAAAAAGTAAGAAGTTTTCAGCATCAGAATTGAAGAAGTCTTATGATAAAGGATTAGCTGCTTATCTTAGTAGTGGTAGTAGAAAAGGTGTGACAGCACACCAATGGGCAATGGGTCGTGTCAATTCAGTTTTACGTGGTGGTAAAGCCAGAAAAATTGACTTCCCGCGCAAAGGAAAAAAATAAGGTTATAATGAGCCCTGAGGAGGTAGATGATGGGTAAGACAGGAAAGTTTGTTCATAGAATTACAGATGCGGTTAACGTCACATTTGATAGTAGCTACGGAACAGCAAAAAAAATAAGAATACAACTAAACAAAATCGACGACGGAGGCAGTAATGCTTTCAAATATCGAAGAATCTATAGTGGAAACATACAACTCGTAAGGTTAAAAGGAACGGTCAGTGGAGCAACAAGCATTATACTCAAAGGATACGAAGACGATAACGGAACTAAACTTCTGTTACCTGCTTCTCAATCTACTTTGGAAGATGCAGTTGGTGATTCATCAGTATCAGCAACGTTTAAAGTCGACATATTTCACGCGGCCTCCCATGATGACCTATACCTATTTGCCAAAACAGATGCAGGGACGTTCACGGTTACTGAGGTTCAGGTCGCTTGGTTCGAATAGGAGGGTGACAGATGCCAGCAGAAACATCATTTGTCGGACCTTTTATTCCATTACAAGGTTCCGACTTGCAATCGCAGGACTTAACGTCCCAAATAAATGGAGTTACCGCAACTTTTACGGTACAAGAGTCGTTTCAGTCGATACGTATATTCGTCTTCCTAAATGGTCTATTTCAAGGACCAGCAGGCGGAACATTCATAACAGTAAACTCATCAACAACGTTCACAATCTCCGAGGTGCCGCAGACGGGAGATAACTTATCGGTGATTTATTCACCGGAAATCAAACAAAACTAGCTTAATCACAGGAGATTATCATGGCTACAATTCAAATTAGAGGCGTCCAAATTAAAAATGCGAGTATTGGCGCTGCTCAAATAGACTTAACCGCAACCTACGACTATTCGTCAGGTGTTCTACGTGCTGGTACTCCATCAGCTTCAACTGATGTAGCGAACAAGGCATATGTTGATGCTCAACTTCCAGATGCTTTTTCTGGCGGTGATGGTATCGTTATTGATGCATCAGGTGACCCGGATGTAATTAGCGTCGACCTTGCTACCAATCCAGGTATGCAATTCAGTTCAAACAAACTTGACTTGAAAGTTAAGTCTGAATCTGGTGGGTCGATTACTAAAGATGCAGACGGTATCTACATTGCTGATGCAGCTATTTCATCTGCTAAATTGGCAGGTTCTATTGCGAATGCAAAACTTGCTAACTCAACCATATCTGGTGTCGCTCTTGGTGGAACCTTAAATGCTCTTGCAGCTGGACAAGGTCTTGCTATTGGAAGTGCTTATACTGGTGCTGCTGGTCAGACAATGGACTTGAATCTTGATGGTTCAACTCTTGCTAAATCTGCTAACGGTGTTAAGATTGCTGATGCTGGTGTTAGTGCAACTCAAATTGCTGATAACGCTGTTGTTTCTGCTGGTATCGCTTCAAACGCTGTAATTACTTCTAAAATCGCAGCTGCTGCTGTTGACGAAGGTAAGTTAAGTATTGAAGGAAGCTTCGATGTATTTGCTCCTAACGGTTCAACATTGGCTTTCGCATTAACAAATCGCTATGCTACTGGTTTCGAACCACAAGTTATGGCATTCAAAAACGGTTTGTTGATGAGATTAGTTGCTTCTTCACCAGCTGATGCTGACCAATACACTGTAACAGATAATGGTTCTGCTTCTACTGTAACATTCGGTGCTAACCTTGCATCAGGTGACACACTTGAAATCAGATACATGTCTAAGAAGAGCTAATTAGTTTAGGTTGGTGGTGGTGACAAAGTGTCACCATCATCATCCTCGTTATTTCTAGAGGTATTGTATGGAAGCACTTATGATGGAAATTTTACCGTGGTTAACTGGACCGGCAGCAGCTGTGATAGTTGCACTTTATATGAACCGTCAGTTTATCATGTTCCAGAATCAGTCAATCGATAGAATACTGGCTGATGCAGAAAAAGACAGAGCACTATTCAAAGAAGCCATTGTTAAGATGGACCAGCGAATGGTTCTGATGGAAGAACAGTTAAAAGATATTAAACATAGTTTGCGCAAATAGTAATATAAGAATACATCCCATGGGTGTACTCCAAATAAAACATGCTAAACAAAACTAAGTCAGACCTAACAGTCTGGCTTTTTTTATTTTTCTAAGAAAAAAACTTTTTTAGCAGATAGTTATACATCGTTTAGTTAAGTTGAGTTGAGTTGAGTTTTATATGTGAGAACTAGGAAAAAGTTCTCGCTATAGATGATAACAGCTGGAGTATAATCATGTATAATTGGAATGAGACATTCGATTGGGGTGTCAATGAAGAACTGCGTGTGCTTAAACACATGTCAAACCTAAAACCTGAGATGAATATCAGACCTTTGGGTGGTAAAAACGAACCAGATGGAATGAGTTCACTGGGTGGTATAGAAATTAAATCGTATTCAACTTGGTATTACCATCCAAGTATTGAAACAAAGTGTCTTAAACCTTATCTCAAGGATTCGTGTTGGTTATCTGATGAAAGGACTACGATAGTTATTTGTAATCATCAAGGTTCATTGCATCTCTATAAAGCAGAAGCACTGAGGTATCACTATAACAAGGGTACATTTAGTACTTATAAGAAGTGGGTTAGTCAAGGTAATGGAGAGAGTAAGCTGATGGAGTTTATTTCTATCAGAAGTTTAAGTACTCACACACATACAATTAAAGAACCTAATGATACTGATAATCTGAGGTGGGATTGTTCTCAAATTACAGATAATAATCCTTACATTTGTTCAGTGTCTATTTAATGTAGAACGAGAGAGAGCAGGCATAAATCTACTCTCTCTCTAATAATAAATAAATTATCATCTACATTTTCAAGGAGAAACTGAAACCTAAATGTCTAGAAAAGATTCCAGTCACTAATAACTATACCATAACTATTAGATTATCTTAAATTTTTATTTGAATGTAAAAGAACTAAGACTTAATGAAGTCATAGAATAATAATAATATAAATATATTATATCTGATAAGCTTCAGTTTTACAATTAATAAATTAATATACTGAATAATAATTATTATTAGATATAATATATATAACGTATATCGGCCGTTATGGCCGTACAACGTTAGAAGATAGTTAATATATATAGTATTAATTATCTCTTAGATATAACTATACAGTAACTTAAGAAAGTTTACAAATAAAATAAAAAAAAATAAAATCTAAAATAAATTGTACACTTTCTCTAGATAGAGTATAGTTATATTAGAATAATAAATAATATATATACAGAATAAATAATAGATAACTAATAATATAATAACTAATAATAAGCGAGAACGGCCGTAACGGCCATAAACGCAGTAACTATAGAGAGAGATTAATGAGAGCAGCTGACAAAATAGAAGTTTATAATTTAGATGAAACATGGAGCAAGATAGTAACTGTAACCTCAGTCGAAGTGGGAGCTCATCCTGAGAATATAGCATATCTGAAACATGTTAATGCTAAGCATGAAGACTGGTATTTTGAAGATGACTGGGAAACCATATACCTCAGTGACGGTACGTGGATACAATGTGACCTAATGAATGGTATCAATACTCTTATGTGCAGAGACGAAGTAGATTGGCGTCAACTACATAACTGGCACCAACGACGTTAATCACAGAGGGATTGTAATCATGAAACAGTATGGAAACCTATTAAGTAAATTACAAGTGGCTCTATCACCATTCTGCGTTATTACAAATACAAACAAAGATAATACATGCGTCACTACTTTCATATACAAAACAAGGGCAAGAAGATGAAGAAGATACTATCAGGCAGTGAAGAGGAAAAAAAAGAGGTATTAGGTGAGGGGTTGAATCAAGAAAAATCTAGTTCTGCCAAACTTAATAATCTCGTAAGATACGATTCCCCCTCTCTTTCTACCTTAGAAAACACACCATTTGCAGATGCATTAGGCGAAGCATTAGGAATGGGATTGACAACCTCAGTAGATATTACAGAGGGTGATAACGTGCACATAGAGACATCATTTGGTGAGTATGTAATAAGAGGCACAATAATTCTTATTGAAGATATGCATGTAACACTAGATACTGGATGGTCATGGGAAGAGACTGAAGGTATAAGAAACATCTCAAACGGTACAGAAACACACATCATCAAATCAATAGGAGTAATTCATGCCTAAACAGAGAGACATGGAACAATCAAAGAGTTTAGTTAAAGCCTGTCAGAGCAGAATGCAAATAGCATTTGAACTACAAATAAAACTGGCTGAGGTTCAATCATATCTGGAAACAGAGAACCAAAGAAAACTACTACTCAGAATCCCACACTACGATGCATCACTCAATGACCTGCGTAAGATACAAGCACGCATCAGGAAATGGCGCAGCAAATTAGAATTAATTGAAAGACAAGAACAATTAAAAATCGATAAACAACTTATCACTATTCAAGAGGCAAAGAATGAACAAACAACAGAAAGATAATCTATTCAAAGAATACATCAACGAAATAGAAAACGAATTCCTTCAAGCAGTACCTGAAATAAGAAACAGACTCGGTGAAATGACAAAACCTGAAGACAACGGATTCGCTATGTTTGAAATACCAATGGACCACATCATACCTCAGGTCAATCTAACCGTTGCATGTGAAGGGAAATGGGACACAGGCAGAATTAAGATAACACACTACAAGATGGAGGCCAAAGATGAAACAGAAGAGGTGTCCTAAATGCAAATGCACCAAACCTCTGTACCTGTTCGGCATGAGGAAATGCAAGAAGTGGGTGAAGTCTATTCAGAAATACAGACTCTACTGGCATACACAATCTTATTGCTACTCCTGCAGACACTCTTATCCTCCATCTGGGTGTGACGAGAATGAATGAGATAGCAACTATCGTAGAATCTAATAGGTTTTATGGCCACTACCAAGTCATGTATCCAGACGGCCAACGTGTGGATTGCCACAACTACAAAACTGCAGTCACCATCAGAGACAGAGTGAACTCACAGGCTGCTAAAAAAAAAGAGAACAAGGAGAAAGAGATGGGAGATAAAACAATAACAGACATACAAGGCGTAATCGATATACTAGAAGACATACTCGAAGACATAACAGACCTTCATGAGAGACGACCAATCATCCAAGTAATTCAATTCTGCCAAAGACAGCAAGACCAGGGCAGACCTCTATCAGACATCATATGGTGGCTACAAAGAGAACTACCAAAAGGAATTGACAAAGCACTAGGTGACTTATAACCTCAGTTGCAAGAGACCTGGATAGCGCAAAATTGTTCTAATCACCTAATGAATCATGGGATAGAAATATTCTATGATTTTTTTTTGTGCCCTACGAGTGCTGTGCGTGCAAGTAGATAACATATTTGATATAATATAAGTGTTCAACCAAGGAGGAACATAATGATTCAACATACAATTCACGCATTTATAGAATCAACCGGTCGACCGATAACCCTAATCATATCAGCAGACCATGAATTATCAGAAGAAGAAATATATCTACTACACCCAGATATCGACATCTGTGAAATCACAACACAAGGAGCAGAATAATGAAATACTACATCATAGAAAACAAATCACAAGACGGTCCGATTATGATACCTCAGGTATACAATGATAAGACCATCGCAATGAAAGACCTACAAAATCTGAAAGACTGGTGTGATGTTGCCGACTTTCAAATCCGTATGTCAAATTATCTACCTGACAGATATATCGACGTGTTAACACGGGGAGGTAAAGAATAATGCAAATCCGGATACTAATACACTGTTTCATAAACACACCAATCGCAAGAATAGGAAATGTTTCATTCACTTGGTCAATCCACAGATTGAAAGAAGATGTCAATGATATAACAAATCAGGATGTAGAAGAAGATATCCGAAACCGCACAAAACTAGACATTGATATCATTAGCTGGGAGATATATTAAATCCAACCCCAAAACAGGGGCAAGCAAAGAATAGAAGAACATATATCCATGAATGCTGTACGTGTAAGTTAGAAATACACTTGTTATAATATAAACATAAGGAAAAACCTTATATCAAACCCCAACCCCAAGGCAACTCATGATTCTAAATCTACAACAATTTCAACAAACCAAAAGATTTCTATTTTCCATTCTTAATGCCATCAGTGCAATAGATTTACCAACTCCTGCTATTTATATATCTCTTCATGAACTGCATGATTATCTGGATAGT
>Ga0181404_1000059_pt1 | contig 29152 bp, 27 predicted proteins | sample 27SPOviralmetaG_FD_130133 | JGI IMG/M metagenome (GOLD analysis project Ga0181404, IMG submission 130133) | Marine viral communities from the oligotrophic San Pedro Time Series (SPOT) site, San Pedro Channel, CA, USA - 27 SPOT_SRF_2011-10-25 | ecosystem: Environmental > Aquatic > Marine > Strait... | reverse complement strand
TAGACCTAGGGTTACGAATATGTTTGGTCATTTCGAAATGCATTTACCTTTTCTGCTACGCGCACTCGACGCTCCTGTTCTGCCTCAATTCTTTCGGCACGTGAGGATTTCAGGCGCATTTGGGTCTTCCACCCAGCCTCATGCGCGCTAGGGTTAGTCATGATTGGATCAGCCAACTTAGACAATTGGTCACGTGCGTGTTTACCATGACCCTGTCCATAACTGTGCGTGTGCTGTCCTGTCCAATATCGATTGTCGAGTTGCGTTGTTTTCGCCAGCAATATGCCGTTGGGTTGTACTTGCACGGCTGTTTCGCGTGCTTGGTCTTCGAGCAATTGCTTGCTGTGGCGATCGGCGCGCCGTTGCAACCACCGTTGCTTTGTTACGGCGGCATCCTGCTGGCGTGATTTACGTCTGTGCAGACCAGTCAGCATGTACATACAAAAAAGAAAAATTTCAACGACAATATGTATAACTCGTTTTATCTATGTCGCGGGAAAAAACCTACAACCTGCTCATATTTCAAAAGCCTCAAAACATGCAAAGCACCCCAATCATCAGCAACATGCATTATTCAATCACCGACTACGAGCCCGACGACATCAACTGGCGTACGTGGATCGACGTGTTGTACAACTGCATAACCGCCAAGGAGCGCCCGACCGAAGGCAACCGTCTGCCACGCTTCTTCGTGTACAACTATGCCAAGTGGAAGTATGAGTTGGACATCCTGTTCACGCCCGAAGACAAAGCGGCGTGTGGCAACACGCTAATGCGTGCGTACCAGTACAAGGCCACGTCTGAATCCAACGCAAAGAGCAACATCATGAACATCTTTGACGACATTGTGTGCAACAAAAAAGGCTTCGTGCATGCCGACGACAGACATCCATACAGGCTCAAGCAATACGCCGTATGGGCGCACCATCTGCCATTTTCCCACACCTGGGATGGTGGCATTCGGTTCACCGAAGAACAATGGCAGCTCCATACACGCCATACAAAAGAAACAATGGCTCAAGGCATGAGTCAGAAGTACGGCATGTTCAAGTACGACGGCAACTGGTACTACCCCGGATGGGCCCGCGACGACAAGACCCGTCAAGACGCCGTCGATATCCTCATGGCCAACGGCACGCCGACCATGATCGATGACTACAACACGTACATATGTACTAAGTCAATCAAGCAACAGATCCCCAACCGCTGTCTTGAATGTGCCATCGACATTGAGCCCACATTTTATGAAAGAGGCAGCAACAACACATACAATCTGCCGCAAGTGTCCTTCCTCGACGACTGCCACGCGGACGACCCAATTAACCACGAAGAGTCACCATCTGACGACGAGTCTGAAGAGGACGAGCCATCGGAACTAAACATCAAAGAGTACAAGGCCGATTTCTGGCGTGATTAGAAACAACACCACTACGTTTGTAACGAGAGAGTAGAGTACTTTTCAAAAGTATTTTGAGAAAAATAAAAACAGATTTATTCACTACCTAGATATACTTTTCTGAGAGCACTACTCTCGGCTTACAAGCGTAGAGATGTAGTTTAGATGCGAGGCCTTATGGGCTGTCCACTTCCGTACGATCTGTTATTATAGCCTTCTCTAGGTGGCGCGTATCGCGTACCGTATGCCTGTGTCTGGTAGTGTGACTGGTACCGACTGTGTGAGTAATCGGTTTGCCACAGCTCAGCGGCTTCATGCAGCTGTTCCTGCGACATGAGTGCATCTGGAGTGGTTGTATTAAACGGGCTAAAGATCCCTTGGTTTTGTTCTGCTTTCATTATACGAGCCTGTGCGCCGTAACTGATGTTGCCTGAAAACTCATTGCCAAACGCCTCGTTCGTTGGCTGTGACAGCGCCGTCCGGTCAGTGGGATCAATGTTCATAACACCACTTCTAGCTAGAAAGCCACCGATAGGCGCAACCGCGTTGTCTTCGTGCCTGCCTATGTGAATCGGGTTTATTAGGTTTGGGTCATGTGAGCCTGAGCCTGGCTTAACGATGCCTGGGCCTGGGCTCGGGTTAGGATTTGGGTTAGGGTTAGGATTAGGGTTAGGATTAGGGTTAGGGTTAGGATTAGGGTTAGGATTAGGATTAGGGTTAGGGTTAGGATTAGGGTTAGGATTAAGGTTAGGGTTAGGGTTAGGATTTGGGGCTGGGTCTGTGTCTGGGTTTGTGTCTGGGTCTGTGTCTGGGTTTGTGTCTGGGTCACCGGAACCTGGTTCTACGGTACCAGAGCCCGTGTCTGTACCTGGTTCTACGGTGCCAGTGGTTGTGTCAGCGCCACTGGTTGTGTCAGCGCCACTGGTTGTGTCAGCGCCACTGGTTGTGTCAGCGCCACTGGTTGTGTCAGCGCCACTGGTTGTGTCAGCGCCACTGGCGGCGTCTTCCAGTTTTGATATTTCGTCCGATACTTGCTGATCCCTTTTTCCCTCTTCTACAACCGCGTATATGGATGCACCAGCGGACAGGGCGGTTGCGGCCGCTTTGTACTTGTTAGATGCCAACTTCTCGATAACCGTTGCAATCACGTGCTTGCTCCGGTTTGCCTTTGTGAGTGCAGCAGCCCAGGCCTTTTCGGCACTAAGCCCTTTGTTTTCTGAATCAACAACAGTTTGAAGTAAGGGTTGCAATTCTTCTGATTTTATCTTTGCTTTGCCAAGACGCTGCGCAAATTGCCTGGCGCCAGCGGACATTTTGCCCAATAACGATTGCGCCATCGCTTTGAATTTTGGCGTGACGCTGAACGTCCTGCCACCGGCTGCAGCCGCTTCGGCAGCATCGGCAGCGCCGCTTGCGGCACGGGCGGCTCGTTGTGCAGCTGCTAGCGCGTCTGTTGCTCCGGCCTTTGCTGCGCCTGTCGCCGCATCGACTGCTTTTAGTTGACCAGGGCCATCGTTCAGCAGTTTGACCAAATCTTCAGCCTGTTTTACTAAGTTAGCATCTACGCCTTCTGAGGCTTCTTCCGCAATTTGTGCGGCTTCTTCCGCAATTTGTGCGGCGCCTTTCTGTTGTCCTCGTTGGAAAGCCGCAGAGGTGCTGTTGCCTTGGTTTGTCGCAGTAGAGCCACTTGCGCCGTCTGTCGCAGTAGAGCCAGCCTTGCCACCTGACGAACCGCCCTTTGTACCTCCCTGTGCCGCCTTCCTCGCGTCCTCTGCAGCCTTTGCAGCCTTCGCGTCCTCGGCGGCCTTCGCAGCCTTCGCAGCCGCTTGTTCCTTCTTGGCGGCCTCGGCAGCTGCTCGTGCTTTTTGTGCTGCTTCTATTCGCTTCCGAAGTCTTTCCGCCTTTGCTGCCGCATTCGCTGCCGCCGTTGCCTGCTCAGTGGTGTTTACTGTACCGCCTCCGACACTCGAGCTCTGGACGGCGGCCTGTAATCGACCCTGGGCTCCCGAGGGGTTGATTCGGACTGTTTCAGTTCCAGTTCCAGCCCCTGTTTCAGTTCCTTTCAATTCCTCTTGTATGGATTTTAAATTAGCTTGAACTTGTTGGCGCCTTCTTTGCAACTCGCTTAATTTTACTGTTGCATTGGCACCGCCTTTTGCAAGATTTGCTTTTGTTATTGTTCTATTCGTATTCCCAAGTGCGTCGACGAGAGACGCACCTAGCTCAGAACCAGTTCTCGCAGCCGCAGTAGCAGCTTTGCTTACGCCAGCCACGGTCTCACCAACTTTCCCACCCGCTTCAACAACCTCAGCCGCACCTCTCGCAAAAACTCGACCAACTTGTCGGAACATGTTGTAATGTGCTATGAATGTATTGTGTAATTACCATATCGCTCGAAAAAATTGTTTGTTGTCGAGTTATTAGCGGACGGTACGCGCATCGGCCGGTTTCTATTTTGCGCAAACATATTGTACAGCCTCCCTGTTACAAAATCGTCTGGTGACTGTCGCATACGCCTTTGCAACGCATCGCTTTGTTTGTTTTGTTGTAATCGCGCTTCAAACCTTTTTAGCTGCTCCTGCGGGGTCACCGTTGTTACCGGGGTTCCACTTGTCGCCCCGGACGTGTCCGTTGCTCCCGTGTCCGTTGCTCCTGTGTCCGTTGCTCCCGTGTCCGTTGTTCCTGTGTCCGTTGCTCCCGTGTCCGTTGTTCCTGTGTCCGTGTCCGTGTCCGTGCCAGTGTCCGCTGTTCCCGATTTGTCAGTGTCCGTTGTTCCCGACGTGTCCGTTGTTCCCGACGTGTCCGTTGTTCCCGACGTGTCCGTTGTTCCACTTGTCGCACCCGACGTGTCCGATGATCCGATGGTAATGTTTTGAATTCCGAGGGAGGGGCTCGACGTGTCCGTTGATCCACTCGTTGCCCCTGACGTGTCTGTGGTGGTCGTGTCCGTGGACGTGACGGGATTTGGGTTTGTGAATGCGGTGCTCAACGCCGTGACCGCGTCGGTCAATGCCTTTTTCTTGTTCGCATTGTACTTTTTCATTGCGTCGGTGTACACACCAAGCCCACCCCATACAAGCGACGCTTTTATTGCATCGTCGGTTGTGGTTGCGGTGTCCGCCGCGTCCGCGTATCTATCAATGTACCCCTGCAACACAGTTCCCTGCGAGTTGCCAGTTGTCTCAATTTGTTTGCGATAATTGTTCAACACCTCTTTTAGCACGTCGTCAGACAACGTGGGCGAATTGTCCGTGCGCAAACCGTTTGCGTCAATCTTAATCTGATTGTTTTCATTTAACTGCAGTTCTTCCCAGGCGTCCTGGTCTTTAAACAGCGCGTCGTTGTTGAACAACCCGTTGTTTGCATTGGCAACACGCCTTAAATGGCCCACCATCGTATTTGTTATGTTCAGTAAGCCAGCCATGTCCGCGTCAGCGACAGTCAGCACGCCTCCGTCGTAGGCTCTGAACGTGTTGTAATTTTCATCGGCCGGCGTGAATGTTTTTGTCTCTTGGTCGTAAATCCAGTGTTTTGCAGTGAATGCACTCACGCGCGGATCCTGTCTAAAAGTGTACCCGGGCCCAAAACCGCCAGAACGCCACGGCGTCGCAGCGTCCTTATTGGGATTAATGTTATCGGTGTCGTTGTACTTTTTGAACGTAAAGGCGGTGTCGTCCCAAGTGCCGTGCGTGTTCTCCAACTCGTTCCTGTATCCAAATTCAGACAGGCGCGCGGACTTCTGTTCCATTAACTCGCGTACATCGCCCTTTATCTTTTCGTACTCTTTGCGCTCGGCAAATTCAATCTCTTTAGCTTCCTCCGCCGCGTGCCGTTCGGCAGTGTAGCCGGTCTTGTCCGGGTCTACAAAACTTTCCCACCAATCTTTCGAAAACAGCATACGTCCCTCTTCGTCTTCGCCATGTACGTACGATGGAAAATGTTCGATCATACCAAAACTGCCGTCGTAAACTGCCTGGCCCCAGTTTATGGTGCCTTTTGCCTCATTCCATTGGCCTTGCGAAATCGTGTCCGGATTTTCGGCAACCCACTCGTCCAACACATCCTGTCTAATGCCACCGGACGCCAGCTCAAAGAAGTTAGGCATTACTAATGTTCTAAGTAAAAATGTAACCGCACTGTAAATACACTAGACACAGAATTTATTATACAATGCCAAATTTCCTCGAAGTATGCGGACTATTCTACTTGTTGTCCGGTACGACCATGGCGGTTGCGGCCGCTGTAGAGCACACGCGCAATTGGTACGTTCAAATGCTGCGCAGACATGAGTACCACCAGCTCGCGCACGCGCAGTACCACCGCGTGAGTGCGTACGGTTGGTAGTTACTTGCGGCCCTTCTTGCGCTTCTTCATGTTGCGCTTCTTGAGGCGCATGGCGCGCGCGGAGACCTGGTTGTCTTCGATGTCGGCGACCACGACGTCCAGGTCGTCGTCGTCGCTGCCCGGGCTGGCCGGTAACGATTCGTCGTCTGTGTCGCCACCGTACGCCCACGCGGGCGGCGGCGGCAGGTCGAAGTACTCCGGCACGGTCACGTTGAGTGGGATGCGGCCATCGGCCTTCCAGTCGAAGCCCAGCGCCATCTGGCCGTACATGAGCCCGGGCCTGTTCGGCGGAAGCGGGTTGCCATCTTCGTCGCGCATCGGGATGGCCGTGCAGCGGGCGCGCATCCACAAGACAAAGTCCTCCTTCATAAAGCACGCACCGTGCCCGTGCACCTTCCAGCACCAGCGCACGTAATGGTCGTAGAGGCGGTCGCCGCTGATGCCGGTCGCGTGCACCCACTTGGCGCCCGCGTCGCCCTCATGCAGCTTGTAGTGCCCTGAGGTAGTACAGCTGAGGTAGTAGTCGATGAGCTCGCCGTTGTCGACGCCCAGTGCCACCATGACGTCGATGTGGTTGTCCCACGTGGCGTACGCAATCTTCAAGACGCTTGGCTTGTCGAATCCGTCCTTGGAACTTGCAGGCACGGCATCTTTGAGCTCACCCTCGAGGCGCGCGTTCGTCGTGCACAATGTTTTGATAGTCTTTTGGGTCACAGCGGCCTCGTTCGTCAGCTGCTGCACGCGCGTCTTCAGCTCTTCCACGACTCCGAACATACGTTTCGTCTTCCAGTTCGCGTCGTCGGTGTCCATAGTCTGCTCTTGATGCGCGCGCCGCCAGCCGGCGATTTGCTCCTGAAGCTGCTTGTAGTCGGCGGCCCACCGGACGTTGGCGCCTTTCTGGGCCTCGAGCGTCGCAGTAAGCTTTTGAACGTGCGCCTGCATGTTCGACACGATGTCGCTGAGCTCGTGCTCGTTGTGACGCGCCGTGGTGAGCTGCTCCGTCAGGCACGCGATGTGCGCGATGGCGTCGTCCGGCGTGCCGTGCTTGTCGAAGAGCTTGTCGAGCTGGTACTTCTGCTCGGCGATGAGCGTGGCCTGTGTCTGCTGGATGTCGTCGTTGAGCTTCTGCTTCTCCGCATCACGGGTCTGCACTTCTAAGCGCATTCCGCTAATAAACTCCGCGTTCATGGTGTTGATGTCCGCGTAGGCCATGCAGATGTCGTACAGCTGCTTCTTGGTGAGGTTCATGCTCGGAATCATGGTAGTCTTCATTGCGATATAGATAATGTGGAGAGAGGATGTTCGACTTTTGAGTCTTGAGTTGTTTGTAAAAATGAGCTCAGAGACGTAAATATGCCGAAATATCTATGTCGAACTTCTCTGGGTTATCTATATCAAAATTTATCTATATTCTCATCCCTCTTTTGAAAACCCCACTACTCTGGTGGGAGCGACGTAGTGGGGTTGTTTGTATGTCTATTGGATAACTTCAATCATCTTGTTCGCTGAGATTCGCAAGACAGAGGTCATTTCCGGGAAAATCATCTGGATGTGGCCAGTCGAACCCCGAACTTCTTCTTCTGTGTACGAGCCTGCTACGGTGTCGGTGGCCGGCGCGTATACGGTTTTGGCGTTAAAGTAATCGCCTGCACCACATTCGTTTTTGCCTTCAAGCATGAGCTGACACGTGGCACTGTTGCCTGCTGTGTTCAAACCACTGATCCATCGGCTTTCCTTTTCGTCGTACGACGGCGAGTGCTCGAATGTGTAAGTGTACAAAAACCGCGAGCGCGCATACACGCTGCCCGGGCCGCACTCCGGAAATCCAGACACGTTGGTGGGTGGCGCCGATACGATCGCGGACGAGTCGAGGATGTCCGTGCACCGCTCGTCGTTGTCGGTGTTCCACGCCTTGCGCGTCTGCTGCAAGAACTCGTCGGAGCAGCGGAAGGCGTCGATTTGGCCGGCGTCTGTGAGGTTGGTTGGTGCGGTGTATTTGCCCTGTCCTGTAGAACCAGGCAGATTCATTAGCACGGCGTCGCCGAGCGGCTTGACCACGTAAGTGGGGCAGTAGACGTTGTTTACGCTCATCTGAATGCCAGTAATACCATTGTCACCGATAAACATAGTGTTGGCCTTGCGCGGAGCACTAGTGTCACCGCTCACGCTTGAATTTACGGGCATGTCGTTCAGACCACGATCCTTCGTAGACGCGCCTGGCTTGAGGCCGTATTGGCGCGGGCCAAGACAGCACGTCGCCAGGTAGGGTACTTGGCCGTCGATGAGCGCTTGGCCGGCGTACAGCGGCTGCGCTTCGTGGATTTGCTGGCGACATTTGTCCGGGTCTTCGGCTGTAGCGGCGCCTGAGGCAACGATACTGCCCGACGCGATGTCCAGCGCGCACCTGTTTGTGGTGCCCGCATATCCCTTCGGCTTGCACGCCACGTGCACTTTGTCCAAACTCTGTGTCGCCAGACTGAAACGCTGACTGTTGCTCCACGTGCTGCAAACCTTTTCAAAGCTCATGTACTGCTTGAATGGGAGCTCAAGCGGCACACCGGAAACGAGACGAGCGGCCAAAAGCGAGTAGTACGTTCCGTCCTGAATCGCAATCGTGTCGATCTGCATGTGCACGTCGGAGAGCGAATAGCCCGGGCGCTGAGTCCAAGTGCGTTCTACTGCCGCTGTGTAAGTTCCGGCAGCTACAGTACTGCCAGTCGCGGCGGTCAGGTCAGGGCACAGCTGCGGAGAAACGATGTCGTTGGGCTGCAGGGTGATGCGAATCACGACGTCGCCGAGACTGGACGTGTCGATAATCTGCGGGCGAACACTGCCGATGAAACCAAGGAACTCGGTGATGCAGCACGGGACAACAGTGTCCGGAAATGGTTTTGCGATAGAACCGTCTGCGCCGGAGGAACCACCCGCCTTCTGGTACGCACCAAGCTGAACGTTCGGCCGGTGAGAGTTGGCGTTGCCACCACCCTGGTACGTGCCTCTACATGCGTGCTTTTCGAAACCACGCTTGGCCTGCGAAAGGAGCGCGTACAGCTGACCGTAGTGGTTCATGCCCTGGCTGACTATCTGTCCGTTAACACTGACTTCCAACCGCGAAATGAGACTGCCGAAATCACGCGGCAGGGCGGCGTCGCATGGATGATTTCCGGACTCCATTTCGGAAAGCTTGCGTGCACTCCACGCCGTCGGCTGGACGCCCTGCTTGAGTCTGATGTTGCACAACAGGCGCAACGTGTTAAGGTCTACTAGGCAGTTACTAGGTAAGGTGAATTGCACAACTTGTCCAGCAGATGCTGTGTCGCGATTGGTTGGAAACACCTGAATATTGGTTCTTTGGAACCCCGAAATTGATCGCAAGTAATACTGCAGACCAGATGGGTAGATTTCAGCAGCCATGATTGCAAAACTTTACAAAAACCGTAACAAAGTAAATTTCGAGTGCGTTATTATATACCATACACACACCTTTTTTCGCGCATGCACTTTTTTTGCGGATTTACCGACACGATCATCCCGGTGCGGGGCCTATGGTGAGCGTGCCTCCAAGGATATCGCCCGGATATTTGATGCCATCCACCGTCTGCGTTACAGTAGGTCTCGTGCCCATCGAGCCGCCCGTGTGACCGGGGTTAGACAAGAAGTCGTGATCGATTGGAAGACCGCCGTTACCATACGAGCCAAGATTCCAATTGTTCTGACTCCAGTAGAGCGTCCATGTGTGGTTGTTGATGTTCAGCTGGAACAAACCGTAATCAGACGAGGCTACGAAACTGTTGCCAACTCGCTCAATCAACCCACGGAACTGCCAGTACCCCGAAAGCGAGGCCCAGCTGTATTCGTCATTTGTCCCACTAAGATTAAAACCACTTGGTGTGGCCGGCGCGGCGGGCGTGTGCTCCGCGAAGTCTTCCGGCGTCGTGTTGACGGCCTGTCCGACGATTTGTCCCGTGACCGAATCGGAAACCGTCGGGTGCGCGTCCTCGCCCATGTCGATGTGCGTGATGCCGCTGCTGCTGTAGTAGCTGTGGCTGCGGACGTCCGTCGAACTGAAGTACTCTTCTATGTTGCCGCCGGTCAACTCCGTGCCGCTGCTGATGACGACGTTGTCGACATCGCCGTCCCAATGAATGGCGCCCGGGACTGCGCTGCCGACGAGCAGCGGGTCGGTGTCGCTCGCGCTGGTGTCCCGCACCGACTGGATCAACGTCACGGTCGCCTTGAGCTGGCCGTCCAAGTAGTACTTGAGTTTGTACGTGGTTGCGTCGTAGACAAACAGCACCCGTTTGGCGCCCGTGACGGCCACCCACGTGTTTGCGCCCGTGTAGCCGCCGGTGGCCATGCGCAGATACAGACCCATGTTGGAACCACCGCGCATGAACGTAATCGCCGCATCACCGCGCGAGAACAAGCACATCCTCTGGGTGTCGACGGTTTCGCTCGCGTTGCGCAGCATGCAGCCAATCGCCCACGATTTGTCCCACTGCAGCGCGTGCATGGAGCCGTCGGTAGGCAGCTGGCTGAGACTGACGAAGTCGTTGGCGCCGTCGAGGGTGATGTGCGCGGAGTCGTCCTGTAGGTTCATGGACATATTCAAGTTTACATGGTAATAATTATTGGCAGTTAATAACAAGTCGGCCGCCGTTGGCGATGCAGTCAGTGCTGTAGAACCCCCGTAAATACCAAGCACAACATCGCCAGCGGCACTCGGAACCGCTGCGGTGGGGGCTGGCGATGGAACGACTTTTTTCAACGAACCGACTAGGCTCAAGGCAGCATCAATTACTTCCAACGACGGCAGTGTCGTGTAACCTGTTGTAAATGCATAACCTGCTGCAGTGGTTCCATCGACTGTTTGCGTTTTCATTGGTATCGAGTACTTAACGCCGGAAAAATTGCTAATTGGAGCATTTGCTGCTATAACGTTGGTCCACGAAAGCGCGGTGTCGATTGCCACACTAAACGCGACACCATTTACGTTGGCTGTTTGATTCTGTATGTTAGCTGCAAAAAATTCGGCGTTACTTTGCGTTTTAACTTCAGGTGGGATGGCGGCCGATGCGTTGGTGAAAGTCGCCGCCCCCTGTGCATCAGTCGCAGTACCAGACACATTAAATTGTGGCGGTGCTGCACCTGCCTTCCACGTGCCTGTGTTCGTCACGACAACCTGACCATTCGACTCTTGAGCCGTCCAACCAGTGCCGGGATCAACGCTTAAGTTTGACAAGGTTGCAGTGCCGCCGTTGATAGTTCCGGCTACTGTAACTGTCAATACGTTGTGAGTTGCCGACACTAACGTGATTGCAACGGCAACATCTCTAAGCGTCTTTGTTACGGTAAGACCAAGCGGGATATGGTAATATGCAGCACTTGCTGGCAACGTACCGGGAGGGGTGCCCGACACTTCACCACCAAACACCGCACGCACGTCGTCGGATGCTACAATTAGCTTTAGGTCGGCTGTTAACGCAGGGACAGGAGCTACGTGAGAAACAGTTGATATTGGGCCCATACCATCCAGGTCTTTCCATGCTGTTGGCGGTGGCGTAAAACCATATACTTTACGAATATCTGCCTTGAACACTGTACAATATTTTGTTTTAAGTGTCGCTAACAGTGGCGCAGTCCACGTTGCCGGTACACGACTTTCCTCTGTTACACTAAGTTGTAAGGCAGCTCTCTCAGGACGAACGTCATCTGCCCCTGCATACGCTATTAGGAAATTATCTTGACTCATTGTGCCACCCGGCACAGTAAGCGTTTGTTCAAAATCAGTAACCGTCACTGTGGCGCCCGACACCGTAGCAGTGATTTTGATCTGACCTGGAGTTTTGCTTGGCCCCCATGTGCCTCCGTTTGTAAAGGTGATCGTAGTTATAGGTCCAGTACCATCACCGTTATCTGTTGAAGTCCAGCCAGCCGCTAAATTCGTCACGTCCGCTTTATCGACTTTTACGCTCGCTTCTTCAGAACCGTCTGGCATTGTAATTTTGCCCGCAATGTCCACAACAAACGTGGTTGGTGTCGCAGCAGGGGTGGTAGACGCCGTTAGTGTGATTTCGCCTGTCGGCTGTGTCGCCGGTGTATTTTTTGTCAGCTCGGCGCCGAGTGGTCGCAAGTTCTGAACACGCAACGCGTTGTAATTTGCCACTGCGCTGTAGCCTTCGTGCAGCTCGTCGCCGCGCATGTTAGCCACACCTGGGAACCCCAACGCAACAAGACGCGCGCGCGTGAGCATGTCGACCGAGTTTGCGCCCGAGCCGACTTCGATTGCCGTGGTGGTGTCGTCAGACATCGATGTAATTTGAATTAAAAAGCAAAAAAGGAGCTTGGTTTTGTGCGTTTATGTCCATGTGTTATGGTTTTTTTACGAACTGGCGTTTTTCGATTCCGCATGCAGCGCCGGCTTCTCGTTTGGCGCCCGAAGCGCGCTTTCCAGACGGTTGACGCTCCACCCGGGGCCACCTGGGTACAGCGAGCTCGGGAACTTCTGGTTGAACTCGGCCATGACCTCTCGGAACTGCTCTTCTGGCGTCTTCGGTGCGTCGGGCGCGGGCGGCTTTCCGGCGCCGGCGTCGGCACCCGCGCTTGGCATGCTCGGCGCCGCCGACTTGCGCATGATGATGTCGCCCTGCATGACCTGGATGTGTTGCAGAAACAGGCTCTCGGCCAGCATGGCCAGCCCGGTGTGCTTGCGCGCCAGCGTCTCGACGCGGAGGACGCACGACCACGAGAGCGGCGACACAAACTGCACGGCCGGCGACCTGTTGTTCTCTTTCGACTTGAACCAGTCCGCGTCGAGCAGCCGGAACGCGATCTGGTTCAGGTTGTTGCTGGCGTACCGCGCGCCGAACGCCTTGTTGTAGTTTGTCCAGTGCACCGTCTTGCCCGCCTGCTCAAGCGGCAGCGCAATCTTCGCCACGATGGGCTCCTCTTCGTACGGATACTTGTCGGTTATGTCGATTTCGCCGGGGTTGCTGGGAAACGCAGCTATGTTTCTGGCGCACCCGTCGAGCTCAAGCAGCACGTAGTCGTCCCGCAGAGCGTTTGGCGGCTGCGCCACGCTGTACGTGCCGCCGAACGTCGTGTCGAGGACGAGCAGTTGCAATTTGAACTTCTTGTTCACCGGATTCAGAAACGCCGCGTCCGGCTTGCGCCAGTCCGGCTTGCCGTCGACGTCTGGGCCAAACTTGTAAGTGTACAGCCAGTCGTCGTTCAGACCCTCTTCTAGGATAGGGCCTTTGAACGTGGGTGCGACCTGTGCTCGGCCAGTATCCGGATTTATAGTTGGGTTGATCCCGCTGCTGGCATCATAGTCGGCTTCCGCGGACACGTTGTACTTGTCGACCGACGCCATGTGCAGCAGACTGTACACCGACTCCCCGCTGCCAGTCCGACCCTGGGCGGTCGCAGTCGCCTCGCTGTAGCACACCATACGAAACGGCACCGTCATGGGCCCGGTAAGGTTCAGTGGGTACTGTGTGCCCGCCGGATCGTGTTTGTACTGGCGACTCACGCACGCAAAGCGATACGCACCGTCGACGTCGATGGTGCTGTTTGGCAGCTTTGCTCCAAAATACGCGATTCTTTTGTTCACACCTTTCCAATACTCGGCGTTTTGGAAATCAAACACCGACGACGAGAACGATTCCTTGTAAGGATACGGCACGCCCACCTCGTTTGTTTTGTCTGAAACAGTTACGTAATTTTCCAAGGGCGCTTGCAGCGCCAGTTGCTTATTGATGTGATTAATTATCGACTGGTACGAGTCGGTGTGACCGTACAGGTCAACTGCGCAATCCACGATGTGGTAGTTCGGATACTGCGCCTCCCACGTGTCGCCCGTAACACCGCGGTCGCCCGGCACGACACAGACGTCGCCCCGTGCCTCTGTCCGCAGGTTAAACTGCGCGTCGCGATACCACATCATTAGCTCGGGGTAGTGCGAAACGTGGTAATAGACTGGGTGCCTTGGCGAGAATGCTTCTGTCTGCTCGTAGTAGCTCTGTTGCGACATCGGCATGAGAAACTGCACGTGCACAACCCACCCCTGATTTGCTGGCGGCCCCGGCGTAGGGGGCGATTTCCATATGTACGGCAGCATGACCTCCTCGGCCGTAATGCGCAGCACTTCGTCGCCTTTGCATTTGATCAGGTTGCTCGACAGCGTCGTCATGGTGCCGCCGTAATCGCCCTGGTTGCGCGTGGCGTCGTCCGATTTGTCGCTTTGCGCGCTGTCCCAATAGACGTATCTGGTTTCCTTTACGAAGTAGTCCCCGGCGTTGTTGTACGCGGTGCGTTTGCTGAATTGTGCGGCGGCGTCGGCCATGCTGAGCTTCGGTTTGTGAGTGTGTGTTTACCATGGCGTACATTATAATTTGCCACCCTTGAACGCGCGACGCTTGTTGATCGCATTGGGCTCATTGTCTAGCCATTGCTGCTCGCGCTCACGGAGCTGGCAGCTGCGTTCGCACGGAAAGGCCTCGAGCAGCTCTATGCTCGGTTCCCCCGCGTCCATGACGGCCGACGCGCTGCAAACGTGCGGGTATTTGCGCATGGTGTACAAATGTTGGCGGTACCGCCAGCTCAGGTAAGGGTACGCCGTGCTGCCGATGTACACGTCGGGCGTGTTCGGCGACACGATCCGGTAGATTTTTCCGTTTTTGTAGTCTGGCATGCAAAACCCGGTTTGTAAACTAATATCGGTGTGGTGTTGTATACACGCCCCGGACATATTTTAACACGCAAAACAAACGCACCGACCATGGACGACGACAGCAACCCCCCGACGCCGCATCACAAATGGTGCGACGGCACCGGCCAGTGCGGACACGTGGGCACAAGCGACGGCGACCACCCAGCTCACTGGTACGTCGACCACGTGGCGGCCGGCTCGGTCGCAAACGCACCTGTTGAGGACGACTCGATGGTTGCGCCAGCTGCGAGCGACAGCGGCGGGTCGTCGGTCAAACGCAGTTTTAGCAGCGATGATGCGCGTGGATACGCAACAAACATTTATGGCGGTAACAATTATAGCAATGAAGAAGATGATTGGGAAGAGACAAGTGATTTTTTAAATGAAAAATCAGAAAACCACGCATACAGCAAGCAAACCGAGCTCGACATGCAAGAGCAATTGACGTACGTAAACGCGGAAGATGAAAATTGGAAGAAAAACCGTCGGGAGATGAGTACGTGGGGTGAAAAAAGCTGGCAACCAGCAGAAAAAGATCTTAATTCCAAATTTTCAGCAAGTGGAAAGCGGCCAACCGAAAAGTCGCCGTACACCTCTCCGGCCGCGTGGGCAACGTACGAAATGATGACAAACCCAAACTGGGCGAAAACAAGTACACTTGGTGCACAGGATAAAACTATTCCCAAAATGGGGACACAGTTTTTCAACCCAATAACGGGCACCTGGGAAACCCACCCCGCTTTTGCGGCGCGCAACGATGACTACGTAATGCGCGCAGCCAAACAGCAGAGGCGCGACGGCGACGTGGCCTAAAACGGCGTGCCGCGGCAGTGCGTCACGACGCGCCCGGTGTTGCGCTGATATGCGATAACAGACACCGGCTTGCCACCACCGCACTTCTTGCGCGCACCACCATCACCCTCGCGGTCTTTGCGCTGCGTCGATTTAGACTTTGGTTTTGGCCCAGACGGCCGGCTAGCTGGCTTGCTGCTGGTCGTTTTGCTGGTTTGCTTTGGGGCCGAACGCGGGTTGCTCTTCTGGCGCAGCCGTCTGAAGCGAGGCTCAGCCGCCACTGTCGGTGCATCGGAGGCGTCAGCTGCGAATTCGGCCATGTCCTGTCGCGCCGCATCGTACTCGGTGTTGTCCACCTGCAGGCCAGCCACGGCGCGCATGGCGGCGTCTGCGGCCTGGCGTGCCTGACCACGCGCCCGCACGCGCGCCGACGTGGCGTACACCTGGGGCGTTTCGGCCATGTTCATTGCGCGTCTGAATTCGGCCTGTCGAGCTTGGCGCTGCGCGCTCATGTTGCTTCTGCCCGATGCCTTGCGCGCTGCCGCGCGTTTTTCTAACTGGCGCTGTGTAAAACCGCGACCGTACGTGTTACTCATGTTGGTTGGGGTGACTCTATAATTAAAAAGCAGTGTGTATACTCAAACGCACACTTTTATTTTGTAGGCCCTATATCTTGTTCGAGCTCGCGTTTTGACGCGTACTCGCCGTAGAACCACCGGTCGTTGCAGCTGACAATTGCGGCGTATTTTCGCCCACGCTGGTATCGACGGAGGTTAACGGCTTCGCGGTGTTTGAACATTCCGTAGTGTGACTGAAAGAATCGGAGCCATCCGTCAAACCAGTCCACCCAACAATTGGGTACACCACCGAGGAGCCGACAATAAAACGCCATAGCCTCCCGACGAATTGCCCGACGTGAGCGGAGTCTGGCAACGTGGTTCTGCATCTCGGCTTGCAATTGGTCTCTTGCTGCGGCGTTTTTCGCGACGTCGTCTGCGTCGAACGGCACGGCATACAGGCATGTAAGATCAAACGGCTTTTTGCGCTGCGGTACGTAAAGCGTGCTCTTGTTTCCCACAATGCAGTCTTCGTATGGGTGTTTAAAAGTGCTCGTCATTTTTGTTGAATTACCTTTGTTTCGCCTAATTGCTCTTTTGCTGCTTGGTTATTTAATTTTTCTTCGTTTTTGAACGCATCAGACGCAGCTTCGGGATTAGGCAGCTCCAGCGCCTGGTCATAATTTTTCCTATACTCGTTTGTGCGGAAATCGCAGTACAAAAACGAATGTTCTTCGCTTGTTGCGTATTGATGAAGCATAACAAACTGCTCCGGCGTTATTCTAGTAGCATTTTCCTCTCCGATCTCTTTCAGAATCGTGAGGTCTTTACACGGGAAGATAACTAGATGGCTTAATTGTGCGCGCATTACACGCGGACACTGCATTGCATGCTGAACGCTAACTACAACTGACAATTGCGCGTGCCGACTTTTACAAACTAGCGAGTTCATTGCATTAGAGCCGTGGCGAAACGCACCAGTCGACCCCAAATCGTCCAAAATTACCAACAAAAATGGAGATTTTGTAAATTCCGTTTCTGGCCTCTCCATAACGCCCTCCATGTTTATCATGGACGTCAAACGCAGCAGATCGTCTTCTGAAAACTTTTCGCGCTTGCTTTTGTTTGCACGCATGTAACGATCATAGAGCTTTTGCGCGGCCATGTCTTCGTCAAACTGCTTCATGTCTTGCTTTTGCTGCTCCACTATGTCGTAGATCAGCTGATCAGTATAGCTATCGAACCTCTGATCTAGCTCCAAACTATCATAATTTCGATCGGTCATCGCGGTCGGACTGATCAAAATGTGGCGTTGAAAAACGTCCTGTTCTTTGTACGCGCGCAGCAGCTGCACAAGCGCGTTCGTTTTGCCAGAGCCGGTGCGTCCGGAAAACAGCGCAATCAAATGCGGTTTTGGACAGTGCGGTGGTAACGGCCGATGGTCTTTTTTAGGCCCCGGCAAGGGGTCGTTCGTCGGCGCCCCCTTAAGAAGTGTGCTCGTAATCATTTTATGTTGTTGAATTTGTAAAAACTCCCCTAATTTATAACAGCAGCCAACATAATTATTTATGGACGGCCGAAAACGACCCGCAACACCGCCAACCGGGGTGGCCCGTGGGTTTACAAGACGCCAGCGCATGGGTGACGATCCGAACACGCGCAGCACAGATCCGACGTCTGGCCAATTAGGGTATCGCGTAAGGGGAACAGACGAGTATGCAATCCCCAATCCTGACGCTGACCCTAACGCTCGACCAAGAGTTATAGGCCGCGACAGCATGCCCGACGTAAACGCACGTCAGCTCGCGGGCGATCGTCGCGTAACAACTGAAACTGATGAACAGCAGAACGGTGAACAAATTGTACGCACAAGCATGCGGTACCACACGTTTGCAGGGGACACGCTGGACGTTTCAAATATGCAATTTGAAAGATTCCGTCCGGGTAACAGTCATGTTTCACGCGGATTCACGCGCGACGAAGACGCGGTCGAGATGGTACAAGGGCCTGTTTTTGAAGGTGAAGCCCCTCTTACCAACAAACTGAATGAAGCGGGCAGATCGAGAGCACTGCAGGCTGAAGGAGCCGACTTGATAGTTGACGACAATGCGTTGTTGCGCCAGCTGACGACAACGCGGCAAGAGCGAGCCGTCGCTGACGCGTGGCGCGACGCGCACTACAAATCACACGCCGCCACTGCCTTTACACAGTTTAAACAGGTTGGCTGGAAGGAGGTCGACGGCGCGTTCCGACCATTCGACATAAATCCGGGCGAATCTATGCTGGAGGCCGAGGCGCGCAAATTTGGCCCGCGAGACACGGATCCCGGGGGCGGCGGGGGCGGCGGCGTTTTTTGATCCGCGTTTTGTTTAGCCAATAATAATCTAGGCCTGGTACATACTGAAACCCGCGCAGAAACGCACCGAAACAGACATATAAATGACCCGTTGCTTTCTTTGTAACCCCCCCAGAAAGGGGCTGCGAAATGACGAAATAAACCCCAATTTTTGGGACTCCCATATGCGCGCACGCGAGCCGTGTTGCGCGAACGGACGGTTCGAAGCGCGCAACGCCATTCGTGTGTTTATTGTGCGGCGCGTCGCTGCATGGCGTAAGCGCAAGTTGCAGTGCGAACCCGCAAAACCGCGCGAATTGACGCCACTGGACATTTCAGACGCAAGCGACGGGTTATTTAACGCTCGGTTGCACTTGACCGACGGTCAGTACAAGACGCTGTACGACGCGCTGCTTATCCGTAAATTGGCAGCTGACTGTAGTAGTACCGCTCGTCCGGCGACCGGTACATGTTAGGATCCTTAGGACGGTGCTGGGTGGACTGGATGGCCAGACCGTACGGTAGGATGGTGCGAACAGACCCGTAAGTCTCGTTCGCCGGGGCGCTCCACGCGTTCTTCACGGAGTACGTGGGGTACAGCAGGCCGCTCGAGAGCTGGCCAATGGGGCCTTGAAAAAACGGGCCCTTTGCACGGGCGGCGGACACGGCAGCGTAACTCATTTGTTTATAAAAGACAAAAACGGCGCGGGGTTGGTGTTATGCACATGCGTGCGTTTTTATGCGCCAGGGGGTGTTTTTTTACGCAAACGCACACTCGTTGCAGATGCGCGTGGCTTCTTCCAGGAACGGTGCGGCGTGCTCCGCGATGTACGCGAGGACGTGTTCGCGGCTGTGGTACAAGTTGCGCTTCACGTACGGCGTGACCTTGCGGTACGGCGTTTCAGACTCCGGTGAGCAGACGCGACGGTAGATGGGCACGAAGTGCTCGTACTGCTCGTACTCGGTGCCCTGTTCACCGCGAAACCGCACCTTGCCCATGCAGCGCGGCAGCAACGGCTTGATGTACTTGATGACCATACGTAAGCAGAAGTCAATTTCGTACGGCACACCGCCGTGCTCAAGGATGCGCTTGTAGGCGTCCTCGATGGGGAACACTGGGGGGAACACCTCCGCCTTGTGCGAGAACGCGGTCGTGAAGTGATCGGGCGCGTGCTTGTCGATCATGGACAGGATGCTGCACAGCTGGCCGACGACGACCTCGCGGTTCTCCGCGTCTTGCGATACCAACGCGTCAAAGCGCTGCTTCAAGTCGGCGCTCTCGGCCACCACGGCCTCGAGCTGGTACTGCGCTGACTGACCGGCGTCCGCCTTCGTCGTCATCTCCTTGAGCTGGTGGCTGAGGTCGGCGATGATGGCCTGGTCGGCGGCGATTTGCTTAGCGGCCATCTGCGAGCAGTGAGACGGCGCCTTCACCTTCGGCGCCGGCGCGGTGTGCGTAATATTATCTATGATGGCCGACTTGAGGGCGCTGCCGGCCGACCCGGGGGTGGCGGAGGCCGTGGACGTGATGTACTGCTCTTCGAACTTCTTGCCGTGCAGCTCCCACATGGTGAGGTCTTTGTTCATTGCGATCTTCGTTGCTGCGTCGCCGTTGCGGAGCGCCGTGCGCAGGTGCGTCAGGTGCGCGTGGCCGGCCTTGATGGTCAGCTGGCGCGTGCTGAGCTCGTTCAGGCACCACATGAGGTCGGGCATGTACAGCCGGTAGTTGCCGTCGGTGAGGCACGATGTGATGCGCCCGCAGCGCAAGATGAGGTTGTCGAGGTGGTCGAGCGGACGCATAGTAGTGGGGGTGTCGGACATGGTGTGTGTACTTTGGGTGGATTGTAATTGTGAGCAAAAATGCAGAATCCAAATTGTTATCTATGTCGAACATAAATACCACACAGCGACAATTCTTTTTTATCTATAATGGGATCGTGTGACGGACACCAGCCTAACGCGTGCGTTGCACCCGCACGCCGCATGATGATCAACCGCGTACGCGCGCGCTCCGCCGTGCAGCTGAGCGGGCCGAACATTACGTTGAAGAAGCCAAAACTGACGGGGTTTGCGGCCAACGGTGGCCCGCCCGTGCCGTTTCTCACATCGTACGGCCGCAAACGCATCACCCAGCGTGTGTTGGCGGGGCGATAAGGCCTACAAAGGAATCATTCCGGTCATGGCAAGAGCTGCCTGATTCCTCACCTGAGAACGCGTTTGATCCACTTCTGTCATTTGACCAATCCGATTGGTTGCATCATACACAGCAACGTGGTTGGTCTTCGGGCCCGTATCCTGCGATTCCTGCGGTGGTTCAGCCATTCCCGCGCTCATAGGGTTATTTGCTAAGTTATTTGCAGCCTGACTAAGCATTTGGGGCGGATTTTTTCCCGCGGCGTAGTCTGGGTGTGAGCTGTCCAGCTGCACGTGTTGATTGAAATCTTTTTCCATTTTTACTTCCAGTTCCTGCGCGCTTAAATGTCGATTTTTTTCATAAAACTTGCGCGACGCCCGTGAAATTTGCATTCGCATCGCGCCTTCTAATGAACGCGTAAAATGGCCTTCTTTATCATGCTTGTCCATAAATGGAATAATTCCCTGAATATTATGAACGCCATCCGGGTTTTTAATCCCCGGTATTCTGTCGTACTCGTGAAAAAGAAATTCTTTTCTATCTTCGTCGACGTAATAGTTTGTTTCTAAGGAGTCAGTTCTGCCCATAATTTTGTAATTACGGGCTTCGTAACCTGTCGATTTTTGATAATGGTTGTACAACGTTCTTGCCGCATCCATGTTGCTTTGAGGACCCGTTATAAAATCTGAGTGTAGTTGTTTCATTTTAGTTTCATCATGGAGTTTGGCAACGCTGCCGCGTAGTCTGGGTGCTTTGGCGTTAAACTCGTCCTGTTGGTTGTGCATGGTCAGTCCAAGATATGTGAGCACGCCACCCGCCAAAGAAAGTCCCGCCGCCAATCTGCCGGTATGCACTCGTGCACTTTGGTATGCCGCTGTCGCAGCCTGAACTCCTGCTAAACCAACCGTATTAGCAAATGCCGAATTAGCAGCGTCATCCACAATAGTATTCCCTATGGTTTTGAGACCCCCCAAAACAGTCATGGAAGTTTGTACATTCTGTAAGTTCAGATCGGCACGCATCCTCGTGTTTTTTGCTTTTTCACGCTGCAATCTTTCTTTTTCTTGTGCCTCGGCATATTCTGCTTTTGCTTTGGCCTGTTGAGCGCCAGCTGTGTTTTTGTCGGCCGTCGACTGCGCGTTTTGGCCTGCTGTTTCAGCATTTGCTTGCGCTGTTTCTGCATTTGCTTCCGCTGTTGATGCACTTGCCTTATTGCGGCGGGCGTCCGATGCGGCCAAATCTTCTGCAAACTTGGCCTTGGCCGCGTCCATTTGCGCGCGCGCATCCGAGCGTATAATTTCGTTGTCCAGCGTTGCCTGTTTCAGCTGCATAGATAACCGGTGGCGGTCGTCTGACTGCTTGTTCTCCTGTTCCCACCGGCGATTCTGCATTTCTAACTGCATCAGCGTGCCCAGGGGGGTTGCGGACACGCCAGCACCGCTGCGTCCAAACGAACGACCACCCCCCTTGCCAGTAACCGCCGCGCCACGCGACCCAAACCCCCCCTTGGTCTTTGTGCGCTGCGTGCGCCCTTTTTTCTTTTGCGGGCGCGGTTGTGCGCCGTAGTTGCGGTACGGTTGCACCACGGTGTTGCGGCCAGCGGCGTGTGATAGTAGCATAGTAGCGCGTTTACAAATGTGCGTTCGGTGGTTTATGTGCGTTTAGTTTCGAAATAAAAAATATATAGCAACTTATACAACAGACACAAACGCACCACACCCACCCCACCTTCGTAAATAATGCGCTCTTTCGCCACACGGGAAGCATGTCTCAATTACTTTCAGGAGCAGTTTCCCACACTACCGCCCTACTTAATCGAACTGGCAATGGACTTTGATTTGGGCAATCCTGACGTCGATCCGGCGAACCTGCGCAACTCCATCACACCTGAGGCGCGCAAGCTGGCCGAGCAAATGGAGGCCGAACAACGGCAATACACCGAGGATGAATGTTTGCAGCAGGGCATCATCTTTGACGATCCCGATGACGTACCCGAAGAGCCGTTGGCGCCGGGCGTCGTTCCTGGCGAGGCGCTTTCTAGCGACGACGAGGACGACAGCGACGCCGAGTACCCGAAGTCCTTGCAATATCACCCCCGTGATAAAAATCTATTAGGTAGTAATACTACAACATCAAGCGACGAAGACACAAATTCAGATTCAGACACATCATCAGAGGACGAATGTGCGACACTAATCGACCAACTGAGTACTACAGACTAACCGTCAGCAGCATCCTAGGCGAGCGCATGCGACCCTCACGAAGATACACAACCCAATCGGAACCGAAGTGGTCAACTGACCGCAAAGATCCGGCTATCACAGCCGCAAGTGTACGTTACAACGTAAACATGGGTAATGTCGATCTTTTACACGAGGGAGGCGAATGGGGCGTGCTTGTTGAGTCCTTTCAAACGTCTAGTTTCGTTAAACTCGATAATGTAGACGGGTTGTACACGCAAACACAGGCCATGTTCATCGACATCCCGGAGCTGTCGGTAGGTGGGTCATACCGCCTTGAAGCAAGCGACAACACCACATCGAAAAAACACCTACCTATGACGACCGGTGAAAGCACCCTGAATCTTGGTACGTGCGTCAACAGCTCGTCCGTTGGCCCGGCGGTTCACTTGAGAGAAAGCTCGGGCTTTGGAACTGACTTACCGCCGGTTATGCAAATGGAACGCGCGCAGGAGTACCCCACCCGCTGCAAGTGTGGGCCAATGGGGCTACAGAGCATGACCGTTAACCTAGTGGACGAGCGGGGCAATGCGTTTGATGCAGTATGGTTGCGGGATGATTCGCCCAACAACGCACCACAGCCCGACAACGCGCACCCCTTAAACACCCCGACGGACGCGGCTAAACCTCAGATGGGCGCGGACTACACCATGACTCTATTGTTTATGAAAATGTAAACAGGAATAAAAAACCTAATCCTATTGCAATGACCCCGTATACACTAGGCGAACTCAGTACCGCCGTAGTCATTATAACCGGCGCAGTAGGCGGCCTATTGGCAGTCTGCTTCAAGTCTCGTTGCGACACTATAAGCTGTTGCTGGGGTCTATGTAACGTACATAGAGCAGTACCCGCCGAGTCTAGTACCGACCAAACCGAGGATATTGAGGCTGGGAATGCCCCCGTAACTGCTGCTCCAGCGCGTGTGTCGGGAACATAGAATTATACGCCACCTGACTGCGCACGCGGTGCATGCGCGTCTCGTACTCATGGTGGTATGCGTCTAATTCGTCGTCGTCCATTTGCTGCTGGGGTGGTGGGACGGGCGCAAATGGGCGACGCAGCGAATTCTGACGTTGCAGTTGCGGTTGCATAACTTGGCGCATGGGAGTGTGCATCGGCGCCCCACGGGGGCGTGGCAGTACCCGCGAAAGTGCGTCGAAATTGCGCTCCGGTTCGTTATGCGGCATTATATCGCTGCTTTTATTGATGGGTTCTTCGTGCTGTTCGATGTCTAAATCGGGCTCCTGTGCCGGTGGCTCCGGCGCTTTCCGCGGCGGTTTTGCGCGCTTCTTCTTCACCTTCATTTTTACGGGGGGTGGTGGGGCTGGCTCGGGCGCGTCCTCTACTACCGTATCTTCTACTATGGTAGGCACAATAGGATCTGGTATAGGCTCCTTGACCAACGCCTTTATAGGCCCCTCTTCCACGTGCACGGGAGCAATCGCGCTCGTGTTCGGCAGCGGTTCTTCGGGTTGGCTGCGCGTAGCTGCGTGGTATTTTTCCTCGACTTCGGCCGCGTGCTTTTCGTCCTCGATGCGCTTAAGGGCGGCCTCCTTGTCCTTTAATTCGCGCTTTTGCTTACGAACTTCCGCTGCTTTCTCCCGGGCCTTTGCAAGCTTTTCCAGCATCTCGTCGCTCATTTTCCGGGTGCGTTTGGTTTTTTCGGGGGGATCCTCGGCGTCGCCCATTCGATATTTAATAGAAAGTAATAGAGATTTAGGAATTTGTTGGTAAAGTTAATAGAGATAATAGACCAGAGAACGTACTTTTTGCCGTTATGGGATTCCTACCGTACGGAGCCGCCGATACCAAGCACGATGCCCTGGAGATGTGGGCGAACGAACACCTGCACCGCACGCTGCCGTGGCAGGGTGACCGTTACGCCATCGTGTGCTTCAACTGTGACTGGACGCAGCACGACCGCCTGGGGTTGCATTGGGTGGACGAACGCACGGAAGAGATACGAAACCAGCCCTACTTTTTGCCCCGAATAGCTGGGCGAATACCTAGTGAAGGCCCAATAAAGGAAAGTATCGAAAGCCTAGAGAAACAGTTAATCAAATCACTAGAGGATGTAAAATGGACAGTACGGGAAAACCTGGCTGCCGATTCGATTAGGAAACAGAGTAAGTATACGGAACGATCAGAAACCCTATACTTTGGAGAACTAGTAAAGGCGTTTAAGCCTAAGGAACGAAGCAATAGTGTCGCTACGGACACTTACCCTCTAGTGTACTCCCTACTGCGGATGTACATAGAGTCTAGGGTACCAGAGGCCACTAGGAAGTATAGAACTTTCCTTATTGCCAAGAATTCCTATTGCACTTGGCATAGAGATCGCCATAACGCAGGCCCATCCCTATTCTTAGGGTTCGGAGACTATACTGAGGGCGAAGTAGAGGTTTGCCATGAGCGCATGCAGACCATGCAATGCCACGCATGTCGAACCGCTGGTTATCCGGTGCGCAAATGCAGGGAGGGCTTTGGGCACACGGCACCCAACTGGATAAATTACCGTTACGAAGAGCGCAAGACAGTAACGGCGCACTCGAATGAAATTCAATGATTTAATTTGAATTTAATGAATTAAAATATAGCGAGAGTATGGCACTTAAAGCGCCTTTTAAGTAAAGTAATTGGCAAAAAAATTAATTCCGCAAATTAAAATTAAATAATTAAAAATTCATTTGGGGGCAAAAAAGTAGGGGGCAAAAAAGTAAATAGGCCTAGGCGCCTTCGAGCGGGATTGAACCAAAGTGCAAGGAAACCATGCTTCGCAATGGGTTTGAACCCAAAGGTGTTTTTTCCCTAGTTGGGGTTGGATTGGCCTTGGTAAGGAACGAAGAGCGACAACTGCTCTCTACACTCGAGGCTGCATACTCTTCCAAGGCTGCCATGACTATTTATACCCCAGATAGCATAGTCAACTTCTAGTGAGGGTAAGGTTCCGGTGGTATAGTACTACTGTGTATTATAATAGGCTATGGTTTATTATTTTCGCTCCTATTATTTATGGGTCTCTACTCTTAGGTGAGGAGTGTAGCGGGTGTAGTCTAAACATCCTCGACTTCAACCACTTCGTCGGTCTTGCGACGTTTGCTTTTGGAACCCTTGGCAGGCGCCTTCTGGCGGCGCTTCTCGCTGACTGGTGTCCGAGCTACCAAGGGCATGGCACCCGTCGGCCCATCGTTGAACGGCTTTAAGACCAGTCCTTTCTTGCGCAGTACGTGAAGAAGTGTCTTGCCCGCGTGCTTCTGTTTCTTTGCAACAGTGTCTTTAGCGTCGAGTGGGTCAATGGCGATGACGTGCACCACCTGGTAAGCGGTGAGCTCGCCACACGAAATGGCGGCGTACGCAACCTTGTTCTTAACAATACCTTCGCACACTCGGCTGCCTGCTTCGGCCGCGGCGGTGCCCCACATGAACTTTAACGATTGGAGATTGCCGGCGGGGTGCGCGTTCCTGAGAAGAGCTACCGCTTCATCAACTGCGATGTCCGTTGGCTGGTTACCAGCTGCAGACGTCCAAGTGGTCGGCAAAGTCTTGGTCTTCTTGTACGTAGGCGCCGTAATGGTCTTTGCATAGCCAATAAGCCGCTGTGTATCGAACATGCTGAGCTCGTTACAGTTCAGCTGGTACTCGGTAAACAATCTCACGGTGTTCGTCAATACAAAAGGCTTTGCGACAACTGGCTCCACAAAATTGAGCCCTTTCGACACAGGCTCAGTCTCCGACTCGGTGCTTGAGCTCCCGACAACGTTGGTGCTCTTCCAGTCGTTGGCAGTCTTCATTGCCGACGATACGTGGTCGAAATGAGCCTGCAAGCTCGCGTGCATCTTCTTGTTCGTGTTCAGGTTAGCTTGTGCAGAGTCGATGTCGGCAATCCTAGTCAAGATACTGTCGACAATAGGCTGGAGACGCAAGTACAGGCTGCGAAGACGCTGCGGCGTAGCAACCTTTGCATCGTAGTCTAACGTGTCGATGACGTCGAAGTTACCGATCGTGTCCATCACCTCCTGGCCGAAGAGGGTTGGGCTGAGCGGCGTGAGCGGAGTGTTCAAGAAGTCGTTCGGAGTGGTCGGCAACGGTGGGACAGGAGTTGTGGTGGAAGTGGACGCTTGCGGAGGAGCAAGACGAGGAGGGGTCTGCTTGGAACCGTGAGAGAGCATGCTTGACTGAGACATTATGTTGTAAATATGTCCTGTGTTGACTAGGGGGGTAAAAATTTGACCGGGGGGTACACTAGGGCCCAAAAAAAGTTTTTTTGGGGAGTCGTATTCAGATTGCCAGGTTTTTGTTTGTTTGCTTTTTAAGAGCCCGGGCACATTTGTATCAATAGGGGGGGTTAGGGGGGCGCCCGGGTGCTTTTGTGCTATGTATGCATGCATGCACGCAAAAAACAAAACAAACAGCAACCCAAGAAAGTCTGAATTGACCCCCTCAAAAAAACTTTTTTTGGGCCCTAGTGTACCCCCCGGTCAAATTTGTACCCCCCTAGTCAACACAGGACATATTTACAACACTCAAGTACAATACAATGTCTACCTCTTCCAAGACCTCGCCTCGTGCCACCCAGGACGTTCACACCACCTGCACTGACTCTCGCAACAGTGGCAAAGTCGCAATGACTACCCTGATGCACGCTAACACTGTAGCGTTCGTGCAGCTTACCGAATGCTCAGCTGAGCGGTGCAAGAGCTTCAGCATCCCGGTTCAGCACCTCGGCCTCTTCGACAATGTAGACAAAGACAGGCTCTTCGATTCCGTTTCCAAGTATGTTGTCAGCAACATGTTCCACGTCGATGGTCACCTCCTCAAAGACCTTGAGCTCGGCGAAGACTACAACCTCATCACAAGAGTGCTGCTGTTTTACTACAGCTTCCCCTTTGTTGAAGACTTGAACGAGCTCAGTCAGTCTGCGGTTGACCTCGGCGCAAAGAACTTCAAGCAGAAGAAGCCGTCGTTCGATACCAAGTTTGCCGCCATGTTCTACCAGATTCAGAAGCACATCCACGGCAAAGTCGGAAGCCACCAGCCCCCTGCGTTCAGCCCGAGCTCAACAAGCAGCACCGTGCACTACAACAACGTCGGCTACGCTATTACTGGATGGTGCGCCAACATCTTTTCCAAGATTGCCAAGACTTCCGACGCAGCTTCTTGCACTTTCAATGGATTGGAGAACATTGTCAAGAACGGTCCCACTTCGAAAACCATCCAGCTGTGTGAGACTATCGAGCAAGTGAGCTCGAGTACGTTTGCGCATAATATTTCCCACATCAACGCGTTCGCCGACTCTACTGTTACGCGCAAGATTATGTCGCAAAATGTGAACTGGTTCCACAACTGTTACAATCAAAATCACGACAACACTCCGACCGGTAAGCAGTTGTTCTTCGGCGAGCTCATGGGGCACCTGTTCAACCATCCACTTGGCTACGGACATACCGTTGTGGACGCAGCGCGCTTGATTACTGACCCTGTCTTCGAGTTTGGTGCAGCTTTGTTATCTGGCCACGGCACATGCAACTACAAAGACTTCAAAGACTTTACCACCGTTGACCACGAGCTCGCAACCAAGCGCTACGAGCGTTTGGACGTCAACGACATCGACACAGCAAACGATTCCGACTCTGACTCTAACTCTGACTCTGACGATAGCTCCGGCTCTGACACTGAAGTAGCGATTATAAAGACGACGTCTCCGCAGCAAGACGTTGTCCCAAGTGGTACGGCAGAGGTCGAGGACCCCGACGTGAAGAAGCACTTTGATTTCTTTTTGGACACTATGAACAAAAACTTGGATGAGTATGATAAGAAAGTTGTCGCTTACCACAACAAGGTCAAAGGAACTTTAAAACAAATGCGTGACGACATCGACGAGCTGGGCAATGACCTTGACCTCAAAGCCACTGAACAGAAGGATTTTGTGCAGAAGATGAAAGACGCTCTGGTTGAACAGTCCGCCCGGTCAACGACGTCCTTGATCAAAATTCAAGCCGGTAAGCAACTTAGAGCCGTAAAAAACACACAGGACAGTATGAAGCGCAAGTTTGAGCAAGCCTTCACTGACCAGGTGAACCTGTTCCAAAAGAACATCCAGGGTAGCTTCAACTGAGTAACGCACAATGCGCATAACACGACGATGTAGTATACATCAATACAACCTAGCATACCCTAGCATACCCTAGCATACCCTAGCATACCCTAGCATACCCTAGCATACCCTAGCATACCCTTGCACATTCTAATACTTGGCATATATATATTACGTTGCCACCTGGTACTACAAGGTTAGTAAAAGCACGTTTCGTCTTAATTTCTTGTAACATACTCTCACGGGATCGATTCCCACTTTGGATTTGCCTTCTCTTTATTTCCCTCCAGATTGTCTGGGTCTACCAACTTCATCATCATACAAATCGTATCTTACGTTAACCCTAACGGACAAACCGTTAAATCGTATCTTACGTTAACCCTAACGGACAAACCGTTAAAACCGTCTGGGTCTACCACCATGGCCCGGTGTTGAACTGGCCCGGTGGTGAACGTCTGGGCCAACCAAAAGTCGGTGTCTGGGACAAATATCTCAGAAACATTCCGAGAATGTTCAGAGTGGACGAAGTCCACCCCGAAGGGGTTCC
>Ga0181404_1000057_pt1 | contig 29713 bp, 29 predicted proteins | sample 27SPOviralmetaG_FD_130133 | JGI IMG/M metagenome (GOLD analysis project Ga0181404, IMG submission 130133) | Marine viral communities from the oligotrophic San Pedro Time Series (SPOT) site, San Pedro Channel, CA, USA - 27 SPOT_SRF_2011-10-25 | ecosystem: Environmental > Aquatic > Marine > Strait... | reverse complement strand
CACTAATGATTACGCATTGAGTTCGCAATGAGCTTAGCTCTGAGCGTCCGGCGTGGAGCCCTGAGTTATACTAGGGGATGATAGTGCGTGTATCCATGCGTGCTTGCTGGCTGGCTTCAGGCCGTTCAGGGTGGGTGGCGTGGTCCCTTGGCCTTGTGTGCTTGCGCCAGCGTTAGCGCTGTGTGTCTTTTTTGTGCTGGCTTACCGCATGTGGTTCGATAAAGCTTCGTGCTGTGGCCTGTGGCTTACCGCTGGGTATTTTGTGGGTGCGCTATCCGCGTGTCGTGGGGCCACGGGGGGTGCTCGCGCACTAGCGTGTAACGCTACCCCCTCAGATTTTTGCATCAAAACCACCGTTAGTAACCGGGGGACCCCCTGAGCGCTCAACATAAGAAGAGGCCCAGAGGGCATTACACACAACACACGCGTAAAAGAAACAGATGGGGGACACAAGGTCAACCCCTAAGTGAAGAAAAACATGGAAAAGTGTGTTTTTGTGTTTTTTGTTTGACAAGGGGTTCGCTATGGGTCACTTAGAGTGTGCTTTTTGTGGGGGAGTAAGTGTAAATTACCCTTAACCAATCCCACCGCTCACATTCCACTACAGTTATAGGTGTTGTTTTTAACCTTCGTTGACTTCAGTCAGCTCTGAGTTAACTCAGAGTGTCCCCCCTGCGTCCATATATACCACCTCTTAAGATGGATGTTGTATAAAGGCTTTGTCGATACTCCTAACCGCAGGGATTGCTAGAGCCTCAACGGCTGTAACGACCTGTTCTTCAGTCTTTGTTGTCATACCGTAGTTGGCTCCGCTTAGGTCTAGTGCACAATGCACCACTTCGTGAACAAGGGTAGACCTGAAGAGGTTCACGTCTTTAAAACACGCCCTGCTTATACTGATTTCCCGGACGTTGCCGTCGTATTCACCGAGGCTTCCGTCGGGGAAGGACTCAACGATGTTCAGGGGGATGTCCATTCCTGCTACCCGGAGGTTGATTCTGTCTTTGTTTATACCCATGTGGTTGCTTTGTTGCTGAAGTTGTCCATGAACTTTTCTAGTTCTTCTTTGAGAAGGTCTTGTTTGCGGTCCCCCATGCGTCTGTCGGCGTCTTGGGCCATTTGTTCTGTCCAGTAGGCAACGGCCATGCTTAGGGCATCTAGGCGGTCATCGTGGGTGATTGCACCGCGTTGACTGGTGAGGCGCGAGAGCTGGTATATGAGTTGGTATTTGAGTTGTGAGTCGTTAGGGTAGCGCTGTGCGCTTTCGTAGTCCTTCTGGATGACCTTGGGGTCGATAACGAGCCTGTGTTGGTTCATTACGGGTTCAAGGGTGTCAATGATTCTGCGTTCCTTTTGGGTGTTGTGTCTGACCTCCTCGATGGTGCAAGGGTGTATTTTGGTTAGGATGGGCTTGAACAACTCCACAAACATACCGTCACCGAAGTTACTCTCGACCACGATGGCGTTCACCTTGTGTTCCTTGGCTTTGATGGCTAGGGCTTTTAGGGTGTCGTCGCCGTAGCCTCCTTGCATCCCTCCGCCGTCTGGGACGTAGAGGTAACCGTTGAGCATTTTGACAACGCTGAAGGCGGTCTCATCTTTTCCTCGTCCAGAGGGGTCAATGGACATTACAGAGCCTGTGTATGGGATGTAGTCCCCGAGGGTTTGCATGGGTCTGTAGAAACGGTCCCCTGAGAGCCCTACGTTGGGCACAGAGGAGTCCCACTCCAAATTAGGGTCACGGGCCCACACAAGCTTCTCGGGAGCCACTGTGGGGTCTACAGACATCACTACGAGGTCGCTGGTCTTGAGTGGGTATCGGTCTAGGTCACTTAGGCGGGTATCCAGCATGAATTGCATGGCAAACCCGGTGCGTCCGTAGGAAGCCTCTCGCTCCGCTAGGTCGATGTCGGAGAACCGCAGTGGTTCCGTGGACTCTCCCTCACACTCGTCTTTGACGCAATAGTCGCTTACGGTTCCGTCGTAGGAAGACTCGTTTGTCTTCTGTGTGACGTATTTAGCTGGCCAGATGCGTTTCTTGTATCCCCGCTCGGTGAGCTTGTTGTAGACTGTGTCTTCACACTGAGGGGTTCCCAGAAAGAGAATTCTTGACTCATCTTCGGGTTTGATAATGGCGTCAAACTCCTTGACCTGCTCGCCCAGCTTGTCGCGCATCCCTTGGGTGGCGCTGTTACCAACAACCTCAATATCGTCCGCAACAATGATGTCAGCTCGGGAGCCCGTCAGTTGAGACGTGACTCCCAAGGATTTGACGGAGGGGGCGTGGGAGGCGGGGGCTGGTCCGACGTCGAAGGAGATTTTGGAAAATCGCTGTGAGGCGGTGGGTCTAAGGTGAGCGAGAATAGGGAGTTCATGGATGAGTCTAAGTGTAAAAGTGCTGAAGTCATCTGCTCTTGTCTTAGAAGCAGAGACGACAAGTATGTTTTTGCTTGGGTCGAGGAGGAGTTGGTGCACAATGTATGCAGAGCAAATCCAACTCTTACCGACTCCCCTAAAACCTTCGATAATAGCTCGTCTATCTCCTCCTTGCATGTATGCGGCGATTTCATATTGAATAGGTGTAGGGTTGGGTAGGTTTAGGTGCTTCCAGACAATATACAGGAAGTTCCTAAAGTCTTTTATTTTGTCTGGAATGTCCACTATTACTTATTGTTTCCTCGGTTCTTCTTCTTACTCTGAATCTTCAGGTTACTTGAGCCGTTGTTCTGAGGGTTGCGGTCTGCGTGATGCACATCCTTACCCTGAACCGCCTTTTTGCCTCTCCTCTTGATGACAAGACTACGGGCCTTGTTACGACCAGCACGGCGCTTCTTCTGTCGCGCTGTTTTGTGGTAGGTGTCGTATTCTTTTCTGTAGTTTCTAGCCATTGGATGCTGCGTCAAAGGGTAAGATTTCTGCCAGTTGCTCCAGAGGGTTGCCTTTGGATAACCCGGCGTGAATGCCGTTGTCCTTCAGTAACTGCCTAGCAGCGTTGAGGTCGCTTGGTGCAGCCTCGCCTGACTTGATACGTGCGGTAAACTCGTCAATAAGCAGCCCTTGGAGGGCGTTGAGTTTGTCTTCTTGGGTTTCTACTTCGTCTTGCATTCCTTGAGAATTCTAATGAGTAAATAAAGTAAGCTCAGTAAGCCTACCCCGATACCAACGAGAGCGTTGATGTCCGATAGCGTAAAGGTTCCTAACATTCCTACGATGCCTACTGCTGCTGGGGTGTGGGTGGAGTCCATGACGCATTATTGGTAGACTTCGGTTACGGTTAGCGTTGATACCCCACTCAGAGCACTGCTGGCATCACCGTTAACGTATGTCCTGTTAATATAAACATCCACCGTGGTTTCACATGTCACCTGAATTTTATAGGTGACTGCGACGCCAGCAGTCAGGGATGAGTCATCGAGATAATCCATACCAGAAGTTTGGAGGGCACTGCCACCAGAGTAGCCTCCCGCGAAAGTGCAGCTAGTTCTATTGCTTCTTTGGTCTCCTAGCGCAATAGGAGTGTTGTCCCTTACATACCTAAACACACAACCGAAGGCTGTATGATTAGTGCTGGAGGATACGCTTGAAGAAATCAGTATTTTAGAATTTGAAAATTTAGGTGTAATTTGAACACTAAGGTCAGGAATGTCATACCATGCATTTTGCGGGTCGAGAATCGTAAAAATATCAGTCTTAAAACCCTGAACGATATTAGCTGCTCTATTGCTGTCTACGTAAGCCTTAATACTAGCTGACGTAGCCACGTTAGTAGCTCCAGCCGTAGCCATTGTGTTGTCATCAATGACATCACCAAGCTTGGGAAAGGTTACATTAGCGTCTAAAATCTTAGTCGTGGTTACCGCGTCGTTTGGAAGGATGACGTAATTATTACTTAGGTCAAGGTCTTCTTCCAGCTTACCCACTGTAACGTTATAATCTTTGATTTTAGCGGTCTCGACTGCGTTGGAAGCCAACTTAAGGGGTGTAACCGCGCCATCTACAATGTCATCAGTAGCTTGGAGTGTCCTTGTTCCGCTTGCTGATGCGTCTTCAACAGCTTCCTGAGAAGCAAACAACGCCTGTCTGTAAGCAGTGTCCAAGTCAGACTCGGAGATACGAGAGCCAGACTGGAAGTCAACGATGGGATTGAGTGAGGTTGACCTGTAGATTCGCGCTGTGCCGCTTGTAATTTCTGTGCCTCCAGAGACAACCGCAGGAGACATATTAAAAGGTAAGTTATCACCAACAATAGTTACCAGCTTGGTCACTGGGTCTACACTAGCGATAGCTATCGACTGGTAGTCACCGTCTTCTTTGAAGATTAACTTGATGTCATCAGTAGCGATGTAATCAAAATCAAACGGACCGAAAACTTTTTGGTCCCATCCGTTAATTCCTGTGGAAGCACCTAAGCCTTGCAGGGTTATTGTAGTATATGAATATGGCATGGTATTTTATCTTAATAGGTTAGCTAAGTCAGCTCTAAGTTCTTTGAACTCTCTGTGGGTTTGGCGTCTAGCCTCTGCTCTGTATGAGTTAATTACTTTGGTAATTGCTTTAGACCTCGGGTGGTCTCTATGTTTGTTTTTTTCAGTGATTGGAGGAAGACGCTGGTAAGAGTTAGATTCAATTAGCCTCCTCAATTTTTGACGAAGCGTTATCTGAGAAGGGCCAAGCTTAATGGTTCCTGAAAGTTCCTGCATACGGTCGTAAGCAGTTTGGTCCTTATCGTTTCTGTAGTCCCTATAACTAAGACGGTTTCCAGCGATGTTACGCACGTCTCCCATAGGTTTACGCCCAACCGCTTGGTGTTCAATCTCAATATCAACAATGTCGTTTGAGATTTCAGAAGAGAAAAGAGGGTTGATTCCCTGCATAAGCGACCCGGTGTTGTCCTTGCTTTTTCTGCGTATTTCACCAAAGGCGTTACGCTGTGGCATGATTTTTCCTCCGGGTCGCATAGACTCGGGTAGACGCTTACGCATCTTATCCAACAAGCCTCTAGCTTCTAAGATAGCAGGTTCTTCTTCAAAGACGTTCTGGGACCAGTTTAGTCCGTTAGGAACGAAACCACCTAAGATGTTTCCGGCCACGTTTTCAAAGGATTCGGCTGGCTTCTCCATTACGTCCAGAAGCTCACCTAAGTTCTCGATATAGGATTTCTTCATCGTGTTATCAGCAATAGACGTTGCAATAATAGAAACGACTTGAAAGAACTCGTTCTTCTTTTCCTCAAACTCTTCCTCGTCCCCAAACTCGCTAACTCCTGTATCTCTCATGTCGGAAAAGCCTTTTGAAATATCCGCCATCATACCAAGAGTAGTAGCAAACGGGTCGAGACGTTGGTAGCTGTGCCATTTGTCGCCCCACTTAACAGCGAATGGTATCTTACCTGTAGCAGCCCAAGCTGCGCGTTTACCGGGGTCCTCTGGAGGAGAACCTGTGATTCGCTCTCCAAGGGCTTCTATGTTCATGAGTAAAGCTCCTGTAGACAAGATACCTGTAGATAAGCGCCCAACAGCTTCGGCTGATTTAATACCGCTCTCGTTTTGAATGAGGTTCAAATACTTTTGAGCATTTTCTCGGGCTTGCCTCATCTCGCCAAAATCTGCTTTTTTTGCGGCATCATCAGCAAAGGTTTTCGCGTCAAAAGCTTCAAAGTCTTTCTTCGTCCTACGCACGTTTGCCATCTCTTTGACCAGTTTAATCGGCCTTGGTATACTGCGACCCAAGGCGAACAAAAGAATGTTTGAAGGTGTCCTAACGAACGGAATAACAAAACCCATCCAAGGGCTCATTTGCGCCATTTCTCCGGTCCTCTTAAAGAATGTATTAGTAACTTCGTTAGTGAAGGTGTTTACAAGAGCCCAATCTTTACCCGCTTCGACCAGCGCCTCTCTTTGGGAAAACCCGATGCTGTCGTCATATACAACATCTTTTACCCGTTTGAGTTTATTCGTATCGTAGTGGTCTTTCATGTAACCATTGATGAACTTCCTCTCGTCAGTGATGTCTTCTCCAGCCTTACGAGCTGCGACAAGAGCCTCCACTGCTTCGCGCCTTATGTTTTCCTCATTACGAAAACGACCCTTTGCAGTAATAGTAGTATTGAATCCGTTCTCAATGTGTTCCGCTAGTTTACCGGGTTGTCTGTGAAGACCTTTTTGGTATCCGTCTAAAGCAAGAGACGTCTTGATACGCGCTCGGTAGCTCATCTGTTTGAAGAACTCATCACCCATCATCATTGCGCGAGTAGGATGCCTAACGACGTGTCCGATGAAGTTGAAAGCGGAACGAAGAAGGGTTCCGTCAGGGTTATCTACTCTAATCTCTCCTCCTTTTTTTAGCATACGGTCGTCCCTGAATGCAGTGAATCCGGTGATTGACCGGGCTTCATCATCAATTCCTGACTTCCACGCGTATTTAACAGAGTCTTTGAAACTCTGGACATCAAACATAGCCCTGAAGTTAGCCTTAACTAACTTGACGTTACCTGTCATAACGCCACCTGCGATTGACTCAATGTGGCGTAAGGGAAGAACGAGCGCTCCACCTAAAAAGTTAACAGCCCAAGAAGTAGGGGAGCCTAGAATAGCGTTGTAATACCATTCCTGAGAAACAGCGAGACCTTTTCTACCTGATAACGTCCACCGAGATAAACCTCTATTGACGCCTATTTGGTTAAAGTCCTTAGCCATTTGGTTCATGTCTAATACCTCTCCTGAGTTCTTAAACAACTTTTGAAGGTCTTTGATAATTCTTTTGTCGCTGAGATTACCCCTGTTCTGTCGCCGGTAAATCTCGCCTTGTTTCTTCATGGCGTCCTCCAAAGCTACTCCTAGAGTCCTGTGCTGCCCGGCTATGTCCCTACCTAGAGCGCTTTGCCCTGTAAGGTATAGGTCATTACGTTGTCTCATTCCAAGCGACAACTGAGTTCCAAAGTCAGCCCAGATTTCTTGAAGAGCTGTCCAGCGGTCCATGGCTGAGAAAACCTCCGTCATCGTCTCGTCTTTGTTTAAGACGGTCGCTCCTTTCTGGGTCTGCGCTTTGGCAGTTCCGTTTTTTAATGCATACTCGGCGTTTGCTACTTTATCCTTTAAGTCTTTTGCGACGCCGTTCAAGGCGTGGTAGAGCGTTTCAACTTCGCTTCTGAAAAGCTCCAAGTCCTTAGTTCGACCTCGGAATACGGATAAGTCTAGTTCTCCTTTACCTCCTGCTGCCTCATAACCACGCTTTGCAATTTTGCTTGTTTCCTCGTAAAACTTTTCTTGAGCCTCTTGGCTCATTTTACCTTGCTTTTTGCCTTGTTTACTGGCCTTCATAGTAACCTTAGACGCGTGCATAAGAAAACCGCGCATTTCAGGAACACTATTTATAACCCTAACAGCGCTAGCCATTGCGCGAGGGTTAGTTTTGTCATACAACCCTGCGTCTTTAACTGTCTTGGTTATGTGCTCCTCGATGGTTTCTATTAGGTGCTCTTTTCCGCCTGCCTTAGACTCGTTCATCATGTCCTTAGCAATGGCTCGCTTAGTTTCAAGAGTAGAATTAGCTCCTGTCACACCTCGGTTCAATAACCATTCATCGAGTTGTTTTTCGGTAGCTTTATCGGGGTTTAATTTTCTTGCGGCTTCTTTTTTAGCTTGCCAACTTTTTCTTACATTTTCCCGCATGGCTCGCGAGGCGGCTCTCTCTGCTTTGGTTTGCGTCGGGAAGGGGTCGCCTTTAAGGTCAATGTCGTTGTCGGATTTGATGACGCGTGTGCGTCCTTCGTTTCCTTTCTTGATGCTTCTTTGCGCTGATTCGGAAAAAGACTTAAGAGGAACTCTAGCGACCTTTGCGTTTTTTAGTTCATCTAGCTCAGCCTTACTTAAGTTAAACGCTTCAAGACCGTCAAAATCAAAAGCTTCCACTTTAACCATTCCGTCTTTATCTAAAACTGCTCCAATGTTTTTCCCTCCAATATCTGTCTCCACTAGTCTTTTTACATAAAGTGGATTGCTTTCTAGGAGTTCTAGTAATAGCTTTTTATCTTTATCGGTCTTTCCCACGATTTGACTGACCTCAACACCAGCGGGTCTTTGTTTACTCCCGTAGGCTATGACATTACCCGCCTCATCACGAAGCGGAATAAATACAGTATCTGAGACAAGGTCAGGATTTGCTTCCCTAATTTTTTTCAACTCTTCGGCTTGCTTTCCTAATGCCTCCACAGTATCAGCAGTGTGAAACTTGTAAAAACTCTGGTTCGCTTTATTAAAGAAGACGAGCGAATTACCCGTCCTTACATGGGTCAGTGAACCTTCAGGAAGACCGAAAAGGCGACTCGCCGCGTTCTCTGCCCTAGCCTGTTCAGCCTCTTTCCCTTTGAAAAATTTCCCACCATGAGGAGAATGCTCGCGAGTTAAATCCCCTAACTCTTTTCCTGCTTCCATGTCAGCCTTCAAACCCTTTTCGAGTTCTGCGTCCGTCACTTTTCTAGCGGATGGCATAGTATCCAGCGTGTCGCGGATAGCCTCCTCAACACCCCGAGGCCGTGGACTACCACTAAGAGCTTCTCCAGTTTGCTCCTCCCAATCTGTTGCGTTTCTAAGGTCGTTGTTTCGGTGAGCTGATTCCCTCAAAGCTAATGCCTCGTTAGGCGTTACTTGAAGCTCTGGGTCATTCAGAGCGTCGTTAAGTGCTTTGAATTCGTCAACTTCTCCTCCTTCCTTCAGTTGTTGTTTTATGTTTGCGTTTTTACGCGCAAAGACGCCGAATATCTTCTGCAACCCGCTGACAGCCTCCCCTTGTTCCGGGGCTTTAATGGCTGATTTAGATGTCACTTCAACCGCCTCCCTCTTGGGCCTTACAGCTCTATACCCTTTACCTATGCCGAGAAGGCCGAGACCAAGAACCTGACCAACAACAAGACCCTCTAAAGCAAACTTACCACGCTCGATTAGCTGGTTGCTGTTTTCGTCGTCAGGGTCGTAGGCCAACCAATTGATAACATCCTGAACAGGTCCTCCTCCGCTTTCATGTGTAGCCAGTAAGTTTGCAAGACGTTGCTCCTCCCCTTTGAAAACGAAGAACTCAGCAATAGCACCACCCGTGGCGAACTTCACGTTAGTCTTTGTAGCAGATTTTAGTCTGCTCAAGTTCTTCATTGATTTAGCAGAGAGGCTGAGTTGGTTCTTAGAGAAACTCTTAATGGCTTCTTTGCTTTTAGACAATGTTGCCGCTGTTCCCTTTAACTTAGAAGCCTTCCCTATCCAAGACGCCACTTTTACGCCGGGGATAAACCCAGTAGCAAATTGAATAATAGATTCGCCAACTTTCCCTACGCCTGTCTCCGGTCTTCCTAACCATGAGTCTTTCTTTCTGTCGTAAAAATCCCACAGTCGGTCCCCGCTGACGTAATCAAAGAAATTCCAGACGCCTTCTACTGCTCCTTCTACACCACGCGGTATAGACATTGCGATTTCTTCAGCGTAGTCTCCCACCGTAAAATCTTTTTCTTGGGGCTCCGCCTCTTCTTGGGGCTTTTGGGGCTTGTCTTTATTCTCGCTAAAAAGAGGCTGTTCTACTGGTTGCTCAAGCTCTATTTGCTCCTCTTGCGATGGTGGTTGAACCTCTTCTTGAATAGGTGCTTGCGGTCCTCCCTCCTGTAATTGCCCAGTCTGGCTCTGTTGTTGTAATTGGTCAAACGAGTCCCCTTGTAGGGTTGCTCTGTCGAATGAATCTAATTTATCAGTCATGTTCGCTTAATTAAGTGTTTACTTAGTCTTGGCTTTTCTTTGGTTGGAGTAGTAGGCGTTGTTATACTGAGACTTAATAAAACTCAGTGAGTCGGTATAACCAAACGCATTAGTTACCCGCGCCATGTCCTCTGTAGTCCATCCTGATGCTTTGCTTATCTTTTCGACGTCCGTGGCGGTTGGTTCTGCGCTGCCAAAGGCTAGTCCTGTGACGGGCGTTTGGTTATCCCTAAAGAATCTATGACCAAGAACTACATCTCGCCTCGTGTCTTTCCAATTCGCATGGGTAGTCAACTCCCCTCCTCCGTAGGTCTGCCCCTTTCCCAATAATTTCCCAACGGCTTCCACAATCGGGTGGTCACCGTAAAATCCCGGTTCTCCGGCCTCCGCTCGTTTCAAATTTAGAAAATCATCCCCCATCTTAACGATAAAAATACCTTTTTTACCGCTTGGACTAGACTCATTTACCTTGTCTGACACCGCCGTGCTTGAGTAATACGCATTCACTCTCCCTTCGCATAACTCTTTTATCTTTTCTGTGCTGACTGAAACTGAATAGTTATCTGCTGCTGCCTTGTTCATCTCGTCAAACAAAGCATCATAACTTTTTACTATATCTTCCATCCAGTAAGTGGTCCCAGCCATCGCTAAGCGTGATGATAAGCGTTCAATCCCTTTATAGAATTCTCCTTCTTTTTCAGTGTATTGTTCCATTCCTTCCTTACCTCTCTTTTTGGAGTTTACATACACCTCATTGATTGCTTTTGCTTCTTGAGGACTGCCACCGAAAGCTTTTCTTAAAGTCGAACCGGGGGCTTCTTTTACCTCTCCTTGAGTTATGGCTATCTTCTCAATCTCATCGACGGTCTTATTAGGATGGTTCTTTACTATGGTTTGTATGTCTGATGGAGGAACTAAACGCACAAGTCCTTTTCTTTTATCGTATTCTCCACCCAACTCCTTTGCGTAATCTGTGTTTATTTTAGCGTGTTTAGTAAAGGACTTTTTGAGTTCATCTTTAAAGTTTGTGTTCAGCTCCTTAAAGCGTTCTCTGTAAACTTTGGTGAACTCTACACTTGTGAAACCTTCTGGTAGCGAGTTTAAGACTTCTTGGTTTAAGTTATTCAGGTCCCTTGTGTATCGAGTAACAGCACCGTTTGTTAGGTCGTCTATCTCGCCCACCATGAACCCGCCCCCGGCGTCCGTCAGACCTTCTGTTCTTTGCCTTTCGTTTACCGTAAGCCCTCCAAGGTAAGAATCAAGTAAACCAGCGACTCCTGAATACTGACCCGGAGTCGTTGCAAACTCTGAGCTGATGTCCTGCACCATTAACATAAGTCCTCCCCGTCTGTCGGCCCTTTGTAGGTGTGGAACTGCTTGTGCCAACAGAGTATCAGTCACCGCATCTAACGTGTCTCCACCTCCCTTAATATTAGTCACTAAGTCGAAGGCGTATGTAGACAGTTTATCATCTGAAATTTGTGCTATTTGTTCAGCCAGTAGAGGAAAACGCCTATTTAGTTTATCTCTGAGTTGGGTAGGAGTGTCGTTTATGTCTATGAGGTTCGCTGTTGCTATTGCTATTTTTTCAGGAGACATACTTGAACTTAATTTAGGTAGTTTATCTGCTGTCTCTTCCCAAGCTACGGAGAAAACATCGTTTTTCTTTTTCACCTCCTCGAAAGCCGTCTTCTCAACCGCTTCCTCAACTTGAGCCTGAAGAGAATCAAACTCAGGAAGCTCTTTGAATGGTCTATTGTTGATGTGAAGTTCATCAGTCAACTCATCGAAGAACGCTTGGAACTTAACAGCTCCATCATGTGTGCGAGCCATCATTCCATAAAGACCGGGAGTTGATGGGATTCCGCGAGCAGGGTCACCTTGAGTTCCAAACAACACTGCCTGAGCCTTTGCTTGAGACATACCCGAAAGTTGTGCAAACCACGGAGCCTCGCTTATCAAGCCTTGACCGTAGTTTCCATCAACGGGACCCAACTCAGCAGCAGCTTTCATGGCTCCAATCATGTTCTGCGTGTTGAGAGTCTCTGATTCATCCATAAGCGCACTTGCTAGTATAGGATTCTTAGCGGCCCTTAAGCGGTCTGTAGCTTGAATAAACCCTTTACCAACCTCACCTTCAGGGTCGAGCTTTTTCAACAGCATGAAATCACGCAAGGTTTTCTGTGCTAGGTCAGTCGCCTCTTCGCGAGACAGGTTAGAGCCGTTGGGGTTGTCCGCTAAGCTCTCTATGAGTTCTTTGGTCTGCTGTCTGTGATACTCATCATACTCTTCCGCATAGGTAGCTCCGAGGAGACGCAAAGCTCGTTGCCCGTATAAAGGAGATTCGGTGTGCTCTCCGGGGTTAGCTTGTTCAACACCAAGCTCCGCTTTGGCCACTATGGCTTTTTGGCGTCGGACTTGGTCGTTCGCCTCCTGAATCATCTTTTCAACTTGCTCGTCGTTTGATTGAGACAACATGTAGTCCCACTCCGCGTCTTCCCGGCGAGTCTGAGCTTCGTCTAGCACTATGGACTGTTGCTTGACGGTTTCATCAAGAATGTCTCCTTGAATCATAGCGCCCTTAAGATTAAGGTCAGCGTCTTTACTTGCTATTTCCTGTAGGTTAAGCTTGCTCTGTAAGCTGTCACCTTTTAGCTCGGCTTGTTCTTTCTGCGCTTGGTAAGCGCTGAACTGACCCAAGATGCCGCTTACTGTTCCTAACGAATTAGACAACCTACCTAGACTGGTCTGAGAGATTGGAAGAGGCCTTTGCACGCCAACTCCATAAGTCCCTGCTTGACGAACAGAAGAACGAAGAACGTGCTCCCGCTGCATTTCTTGAGCTTGCTGTCTATCGTCGGTCCTGAGAAGAGCAGAAAGTGGGTTTTTCTTAGTTGCCATAGTGTATTATCAGTTTGTTGCTTTCCGCTGGATTCCGAATATTGCTCTATTAGTTTGGGTTGTTGCGGTTCTAATTCCAGCTGCTGTTTTTTGCTTACCCAAGTTATTGACTCGCTCCTGATTAATTCTGTAGGCTTTCTCCGCTGCTGTTTCTTGACCTCTCATGACTCCGCGACTGAGATTAGCATTATCTGTCTGCATGTCATAGAGTTTTCCTTGCTGGTAAGTGCCCATCATACTCCCTGCGGTCCCTAAGATTGTTCCTAAGTAATCAGGCTGAGCGATGGGTTGATTGATTCCAATCATGTTAGTGACATATTGTTCGCCAGCATTAGCAAGCCCCAGTCGGCGTGATGAGTCGTTTAAGCGAGCTTGTAAAGCCAAAGCGGACTGATAATCTGCATTGCTTCTTGCAAGGTCTTGTAGACCAAGACCCACGGATGTTCCTGCTACATTTACTGACTCAGCGGCGACGGTCCCGGTGGAAACTGATGCTTCAGATTCTCGTTGAGCCTTAAGCGCTTCCTGCGCCATTGAAGTTTCTTCCTGACTCTGCTGCATACGCTCTGAGCGCATGGTCATTTGCTGTCGCTGCATCTCGCGAACAGAGGCGGCACTTTGAGCGGCTTCTTGCGCTTCTGCCTGTTGCTGCTGGGCTGAGATGGAAGCTACGCCTTGCGCGGCCTGAATACCCATCATTGCCATTGTTAAGTCACACATGTTACTTTGTTATTTTGAATTTTCTAAAAAGTTCTTCTTTAATTTTTACGGGTTCTCCGAACTCCGCTCCACACCATTTAAGCCATTTGATGCACACAAGGTTATCCGTATGTATCCAATTAGACACAGAACCATAATGACTAGCTAAAGACCAGACCCATTTTCTACAATGCTTTAGAAAGTCTTTTGCATACAGTTCTACTTGATTAGTTCCCAACATCCAGATGAAAGGCTCATGGCCTTCTCCCGCTCCGAACATAGCCATGACTTTGTTGTCCTTGGTCATGACGGTAAAGCTCATGTCGCTGGCGTTCATAGACGACTCAACAGCTTTTGACGGCGCTGAGCCAACACAAAAGCATTCGAGTTTGTCCATCTCCCTCATGCCCTCAGTAAGCTCTTTAGCGTGCTCTTTGGTGGCGATGAGAATGGTATGTCCTTCGGGTGTTGTTTCTACTACACTAGCCATAGCGTCTGGAGCGTTGATGAATGAATGACTCGAACTCTGCACTTTGGAAGTTAGAAGGCATGGCCGAGGAGTTTTCAACGGTAATGGTAGTTTGTTCAGGGTCTGAAAATACAGGGAATCGAAAACGTCCCGACTCTAAAACAGAATCACCCTCTATGGTATGCTGCACGATAGAGGCGTTGAACTCCGCAGTCGAGGTGTTTCTTAGGTCGGGTGTGACTTTGACTTCAAAGTGCGACGTGTCCTCGAAAAATAGCGTTCCTCCACGAACTCGCATTTTACCATCGGTGCGTGTCATGTTCTGCCCGGCCTGTGCTTTAAACAACAACTTAGAGAAAGTATACTTCATGGTGTATTTAACACCAGCATAGAGTGACTCAGCGACGCCAGTCAATCCTCCGCTAACGGTGTTGTTTTTGAATGTAACAACAGTCTCAGACCCGTTTGGTGTGGTCTCTAGGTTCTGAATAAAAAGACCATCTTTGGTGTAGACTTGTAACTCCTCGTCGTCCTTGAGCAAGTAGGGTAAAGTAAATGTTGGAACAGCTAAAGTAGCGTTGAGAGTTACAACAACACGCCTGTCTAGGTTCGTGTTGTATCCTTCAGGGTCTCTCTGTTTGTTACCCATGCTTATCTTAAGTAGGTGCGTCTGGTTTGTGTCGGAGATAGACTGAACAATATACAACTCAGATTCGATGAACGTAAGACCCCTGATACCACCACCGCTTACGGTGAACTTACCCCAAGAGCTGAGAACTTTCTCGTTTCCTTTGAAGAAGTATTTGTAGACGTAGACGTCGTTACCATCAGTAGTAGCCATTAGACTCTCTGCGCTGGACCCAGAAAGAGCCACAAGCCCTCCTCCGCTGGTCTTGGGGATATACTGAGGAACGTGAGCTGTGATTTCGTTTGCGTCAAAGTTGTCGGTGTTCGCGTTTACTGTGAACTCACGGATTCCCATGAATCCTCCTCGAACGAACGGGAAGTAAATATACGAACCAAGACCAATCGGGTCTACCGACTTATCGTATTCGTATTCTGTAATTTGGTTGAACGAGACAGTCTTTGGTGTTAGCAGGTCTCCACCCCGGAGAACAAACTGACTGAAGTCTGAGAACAATATCAAGTTGTCTTGGAACGAGATAGCAGCCCTAAGCTTGGTCACCTTGTCAGACGAGATGGTGGCGTCGATTGGGTCTCCATCCAGTAGCGATGTAACTGAGGTCCGGTAGAAGTTGTATCGTTGTAAATCCAACTCACCGTCGTAACCTCCGAACTTTACTTCGCTCATAGAAACCGATGAGCCTGATAAGAAACCTAAACGGCTCTTAAACTGGAACACCCGTTGGATGGAGGTTCCGATAAAGGAAGGGTCAGGGTTTGTTAACGCGTCCCCAGCGTCTAGCTTATCCAGAGGCATGTGGTTAATCTCAAATGCGTTTACGGAGGTGCTCTTGAGAATCAAGGGCATTGTAGCTGCGTCGATGCGGTCACTCACGTTGCCTCCGCTGGTTTCAAACCAACCACCATCTCCAACAGAGCCGTCCGCCAAGGATGGGGTGTGTCCATTAACCAAGAACTGAACATATCTGTCGTCTTCAGATGCATCCACGTCGCCTTGCACGGCAATCTTAAACCTGTGGGTAGCGGTGCTCGGTAAGTCTGCTAGGTTAGGGACCGATTTATATGCAACCCCAAGTCCTTCTCCAGCCATTGAATCATCTACTTGAATTGTAAAGTCAGCAGGTCCGGTAATAACACCAATTTGGTTACCTTTTAGACTTGAGCTGAACGAGGGGTCTGTGAGCAAAGGTAATCCGTCACCTGTGCTAGAAATTGCTACTAGGTTAAAAGGTTGGTCGTATCGCGGGGTTTGGTTGTTAGCGTCACGAACCAATCGGGGAGCCGTGCCTGTTAAAGTTCCCTCAAACAAATTCTGCATGATGAAATCCGATTCCGATTCATAACCTGTGTTGTAGAAGGTTCCTCCTCCAGTTTTTTTCTGCGAAGGCCCAGAGTAAGTCCAGTTCTCATACGTAGTCCCACCAGCCGTCGTAACAGACAACCCATACTTACGCTCGTAGTCGCCTTGCTTAACAAACACCAAAGCTTCTGAGCTTACAGGAGCACTCGTTGTGGAATCTTTAGTTACCTTCTTCTTGGTATTAAGGACGTAGGTAAAGTCACCAGTAGTAAACAGCTTGAGGTCGTCTACGGGGACTGTGGGTGTCGAGTCGTCAACGCCGTGAGTAAGGTAGTTACGAGTCTCAAGAATTAGCTCTGCGTTATCTGTGTTGTCTACAGTGTATTCAACTGTGTTTTGGTAGGAGCCAGTCCCAGAGCCATACAATGTAACATCTCCGTCAAACCTGAGTCGCTTCTTGTCGGTGTCGGTAGCAATGTCAAAGATGTCGTATAAGGTGTTACCTTTATTTAGACCCCCGGTGATTCTGAGTTTACCCAACCGGGAACTCTCTGTGCCTAAAACTGTGACAGGAGCCTTCTGTGTAAAGGTGATTGCTTTCTTATAGATTTCATCTGAACTAACAAACGATTCAACCACCCCGGTATAGCGCTCTGTGATTGTCGCCTGAGCCCCTGTAGAGAGGTTAAACGCTGCGATAGACTTCGTTGAGGAGGTTTTGTTCTTAATAATAACCACATACCTCTCGTCTTGGTCGCGTTCAATGAAGTGAATCTTAGAGTTCGCGTCGAGAGACGCTGCGTTTAGTAGCGTGACGATATGCTGACACCCCGGTCGCTTTTGGAGACCGTCCACGATGCTTGGCAAAGCGTTCTCCTGTTCCTCACACTGACCAGCAAAACGAATAGCGTCTGGCTGCTGTGAGACCCCTTGAATGAGGTTACTTACCGAGGTGTTGATTAAGGGCATTAGTAGATATTAGGGTTGCGGTGGACGCCTACACGTCGAGCTACGTCCTCGCTGTCAAAGATGGTTCTGTCAGATGATTGAGAGTCTAGCTCCAGCAAACGAGCACGCGCTTGCATTTCATCCAACGCAATTAACGATTGAAGCTCTGTGCTTCCAATGATGCGACTCTGGAACACACGGGAGGCTCTAAGGGTAATGTAGCGTCTGGCTACTTCCACAAGCTCGTCCCATGATAGTTGAACGGTGAGGTCAACTTTGAAGGTTTCGTTGAAGATGTTCGTTTGGTTTTTACGGTCATACAAATACAAACCACGCTGAACAACGTCGCGTGTTTTGTCTACCGCGTCAGCAAAAAGAGTTTCGTCAGGTAACCTAAGTTTTCCGGTTAGCTCTTTGGTTGGCTCGTAGTTCGTAATGGTGTTGAAGTGCCACTCTTCGGTTTGCACTTCCTTTGAGACTTCGCGTAGAGCGGTCAAGGCGGTGCTGGCAGAAATTGGTAGTGCTGCTGAGTCAGCAAGCGTGTTTATGGGTGCTTCACCAATATGCCCAAGCATTTGGTTTACACTTTCTAGTTCAGTAGTTAGAGCCATTTGTTTATTTGAATTTATAACCCCAGCGTTTAAGAGTGAGCGCTAGGGGCTTGGTTATTAATAAATGCTAAACCCTGTGCGAGGCGTTGAGTTAGCTGCTTTCGTTTCCGGGTGGCCTGTTCTCGGGTTTATCGGACGACGAGACGGCTTCTTATCTCGGTTATTCCTTATTACCGCACCCGCGATGGTGTTATCAAAACCCGTTTTTTTAACAAAGCGTTGAACTTTATCGCTTTCGACAAGGTGCGCTCCAAGAAGACCGAACTTCGATTGATTACTAGACATACACATAATTTTTATTTATTTATTGTTAACATTTCCATCTACGAAGAGCGAGAGCTTTTCTCGTAGGGCGACCTTTTTTGTCTTTCATAGGCCCTTTGACGCCCGACATGCGAGCACAGAATGAACGCTTACGAGCAGCCTTCTTTCCTTTAGGGTTTTTCTCCGTTACCGGAGCTTTGAGATTAGAGCCTGTTTTGCGGTTATAGTGGTCACGTCCCTTTTTGGTGAGACCGCCTTTCTTAGACTTGTGTTCTATCCGCATGTTTACTCTTTTCTTCATAGAAAAAAAGGGGCCTCCAAAGACTGTTCTAAGGAGGCCCCTAGGGGGTATGTATTAAGCAATAACGCTCACAGCACCTTCAGGACGAAGAATACCGTGACCCATTGCGTATTTGGCAAGCATGAGGGTCGCTTGTTTAGACATGGAATATTCCGATTCCACAGCGAGGTCCATAAGCTTGACAGTTCCGATAGCGGACTTGTGACCAGCAACGAACTTAAGGTCGCTGAGACCAGCGTCAAGATAACCCTTGTCAGCCGAAGCGCCATCAGCGTCGTCGAACGGGTTGTTCTTAGCTTTGACGTCATCAGAGGTGACTTCGTTTGTGGCGATGTCAGACAAGTGAGTCGAGCTGAAGATTTTCAGTCCAACAAGCTCCAACACCTTACCAGAAGCAATGCTGCCTCCACCACCGAAGTCGCGGTTAATGGCTGCGTTATCACTACCTGCGAGGAGGTAGTAAAGCTCAGGTGTCAGAATAGCGAAACGGTCTTCAGACGGGATGTCTTTCTCGTCAAGCTTCTGCGCGATGAGGCGGAAGGTTGAAATGATTTTATTAGCATCACTAAGGTCAGCAATACCTGACGCATCGCCTGAGCCCAAGTTAATCACAGTGCCTTGACCAGCATCAGGGTTAGCGCGAGCAACATCGTTCACTTCAGAGGCAGCAACGAGAGTTCGCATAGTAGCGAGGTCGAAGCGCTTAGAAAGTGCACGTCCCAACTCGGTCGAATAGGCAGAACGCACGTCGTAGTGGTTCTTCAATTCGTCGATGTTAGCGATAGACGTAGCCGCAATCAGCACGTCATCAATGGTGATGATGCGCTCTTTGTGGTTAATCGTTGAAGTGTAACCTTCTGTGGTATTTTCAAATACGTCGTCACCGGGTTCGTGATACTTAGCAGTTGCTTTGCCCATAGTGGGGAACTGCGCCGACTTACCACTCGAAATAGTCCGAACGGTATGGAGGTCTTTCATCACGTTAGTTTCTTCAAACGTGGTGAGGACTTCGTTAGCGAATACTTTTAGAAAAAGAGCGTTTTTGTCTCCAGAGCCGCCGCTTTGTCCAAGGAATGAGGGGGTAATAGTGCCTTCAGCCATAATATAATTTTGTTAGGTTAGTTTGGTTTTGTTTTAGGTTTTTCAGGTCGGTCGAGGCGTCGTTCACTCAACAGCGTTATCCTTTCGGGCGCTCTGGTTACTTGTATGCTTATCCAACAGGAAATTGTAGATACCGTCAGCTAGGTGTTGACCCAGCTTGGTCGGTTTGGAGAACAAGATGTAGTCTTTCTTGTCGTCTCCGAAAAACGGTTCGCAAAGAACAGCAGGAAGGGCGTCATTTTTCATGAAGCTAAATCCTCTGTCGGGTGCTTTGGCTGCTTTGACTCCTCTGTTTCTGTTGCCATAAGCAGCGATAATAGATGTTTGAATGTGTTGTGCTAGTTTACGTCCTTCAGGAGAACCGTAACGATACCAAGTCTCGCAACCTCGCACAGTAGGAATGCCAGAAGCATTGAAGTGAAGCTCTACAGCTAACGTAGCTCCGTCTAGCTTGAGCTTCTTTCGGATGTATGTCATCGCGGTGCGATAGGTTTTCCCTTCGTAGGTTGAGTAAAGAACCGAACGCACACCTTTATCTTTAAGGGTTTTTTTGAGAGCCTCCCCGGCTTCTAGGTTGTAGCTCCATTCGTCAACTGTGCCGTCATAATTGACTGCACCTTTGTCGCCCGGACGGGAATGACCAACACAAATACCTACAAGCTCACCTCGCCTCAAGCTGCGCGGCGTATCTGAGCAGCTCTGCGATGGTTTCTTTCTCTTCAGGTGAGAAAGAATGTTCTTCAAGTATTGAAATAAAATATGGAATTTCACTTTTACTTAGAGTTGTGCAACCAGTCGTCGATACGCTTATCCATGCGACGATGGCGATTCTTTTTATACGACTTAGTATACTCATCTTTTACTTTGAAAAAGACGTCGGCAATCTTAGGAAACGCAAGCATGAGCGATACCAGTAGCTTAATCATTTCTTCTTTTTCTTCTTCTTAGGAAACCCTGCTTTCATATTAGCGTAGCTTTTGTCGCTAACGGTAGAGTTCTTTTTAGACCGACTGATTTTAAGTCTCTTCCGGTTGTTCATGTTTTTATACAAACTCATTTGCTCTTAGCCTTTCCGATGTTTAGTGCTAGCCAACTAACAACCTTGTTTGCTCGGGCAATCCAAGCGTTAGCGCTGTCGTTAGGGATAAGAGTAGCTAAAATACTAGCGACGGATACAACACCCGTAAGGAGTTGAATGACCGTTTCTTTGTTGGCGAGTAACCAGTTAATTGCTTCTGTCATGGTTTGTATAGGTTATAGGTTGGAAAGTGCTAGTTTACGCTCCACTTCGGCTCGGTAGGCGGGGTCTACTTCGTAGCGCTTGCGACCTGTGGCGTCGCGCTCCGACATAGCTGCCATTACTTGTGCGCGGCTTTCAAAGGCTGATACTCCAGAACCTGCTGTTTTGCCCTGTGCCAGCGTAGGTGATACGCCGTTGGCGTCTTCGTATTTACCCTTTAGCCAGTCAATAGCGAGAGAGGCTTGCTCGTCGCTTCCTGTTTCCATGGCTTGGTTGTAAGCGCTAAGTTGTTTTTCGCTCATGTTATCCGAGGCCCACTCAGAAATCTTGTCATAAGACTCACGACCACCAACCTCTGCTAAGAGAGCCTCTTCGCTTGACTGTTGAATAGCAGATTGTCCTTCGATGTAGGAATCAACAAGCTCCTTACTAAGACCAACCTCTTGGAGTTTTGCGTAGGTGTTATCCGAAAGACCACCGCTTTCAAAGAACTCCATAGAAGCGCTAGTAATAGTGTCATTCTGGGAAGGGTCATCCTCGGACTTTTTCTCGGTGGGAGGCAGGTCTTCCTCGCTCTCGTCGTCATCAGGAGTTCCCAAGCGCGTCTCTAGGTTGTTGTAGGCGTTTGCTAAGTCTTCTGGAGACTTAAACTTCTCAGGAAGCCACTCTGGGCGGTCTCCCTGTGGCTGCTCTTGTTCTTCAATTTTAGCAGCTTCTTCTTCTAAGGTGACCTGCTCTGAGGCGGTCTCGTCATTGATTACATGTGTTTCAGTCATGGCTTACGGTTGTTGTTATTGTTGTGATTCTTCCGGGGGAGCTTCCGGTGGAGCTGCTGCTGCGTCTCGGGCCATGTTGCCCAGAGCGGCGGCTCCTTGTGGAGCGACTTTAGAGGCCATCTCCATCATTTGAGATTGTTGCATTTCTTGTTGCATCTCTTCCTGAGTCTTAATCAACCCAGCAGTCTTGATGCCTAAACTGGTAGCTCTACGCTTAAAGTATTCATCAACCTTAACGAACTGTCCGATAGCTTGCGGCCCCACTACTTGTGCAGCACCAGCTAAGAACATATCCAACTTTTGAAGGTCGTTTCCTCGTCCAAGAGCCTCAACACCCGTGATGATTACAGGCTTGACCAAGTCTTTAGGAAGCTTAGGAAGACGACTGTCGGTAGTCATTAGGTCCATGACCCGGTTGACCATAGGAAGCTGTAGCTCGTTGCTTAACAAAGAGTAGAGACCTCCTAAAGACGACTCAAGCTCCAGAGTGAGCATCCGAATTTCCTCGGCTGTTACCCGCTCTGCATTGCGGACAACACCTGACGTAAGAAGGAAGGCTTGTCCTAAGCGCTCTTTGATTGTGTTAGCGGTGTCAGAAGCGATTCTAAAGTCGTTGAACTTGTCTAGTTGAAGGACGGAGACGTCTTGAGCGTTGCCCTGCGTGATTGCACCGTTAGGGCTCTCAGCTAGAGTTTTAGCTCTCGTCGTGCCGTTAGGGTTGACCAAGAACAGAACCTTGGCGGCGGCGGCGGAGCCCTCTACGATAGCTTGAGTAAGTGTCTCTAGGCTGATGAGGTCTCCAAGGTATTCTTCTACATATCCCCTGCCATAATCCTCCCCATCAATCTTAGAGAAACGAAGGGGAATGTAGGGTAGTTTGTCCTTGGGGAAAGAACCCATAGAACTCTCAATGACGTTACCTTTAATTTCTTGGTGGATATACCACTTATCATCGACCAACTCCACACAAGTAAACAAATCACAGTTCTTGCCTGTGGTTTCTCCTTCGAGGTAACCTGCTGCTGCCTTGAGTTCGTCGGAGAGGGTATTGTAGTTTAGGGTTTCCCGAGTGATGATTTTCAGCGGGTTGCCCATAGGGTCCCGGCTGATTACATAACGGTCCAAGTGGAATACCCTTAGTCCTCCCTCTGGTGGGATATACAAGAGCGAGTTGCCTGTGATGATAAGGTTCTTAAGAGCCTCATGGACGCCAACCCTGTAGGATTGACGGCTGATTTCTTCCATCACGGAGTCCTCTACGCTTTGTAGCGCTGCCTCCATCTCTGTGATGATTGCTTGAGTAGCCCCCTCCGCACGAAGCTTAGGCTCGTCGAAGTTGAGGCGGAAAAACGGGGCATTGGGAGCCAGTAAGGCTAGTAGTAGTTTAGATGCTAAGTTGTTGACTCCTCTTGCTCCAATGCCCTGAAATGGTGTATATAGCCGTGAGTGTGAATTGTGCCCGTCTTCGGGCATCACATACGGTAAAGTTAGTTTAGATGCTTCTCTTGCCCTGTCGATGAAGGGCTGGCGTTCGCTCTCTAGAGCGTTATAGCGTGATTCTGCGGAAGTGTTCATTCAATAGGAATGTCTGGGTTAATCAAATCGTCAGGGTCGATTTCCACCCTAGAGTCTAGTCCTCCAAGAAGGGTCACCAGTTGGTCGAACTCAGGGAAGTTGCGTGGAGTCATACCGTTGCGGAGCGGGGTGTCGAGAACCTCGTCGCCAGCGGGAATAAACATCTCACCAACACTTGCTCCGCTGTAGATTGGTTCCGCTCCTGTCGTCCAGTAATAGTGCTGACCACGACCTAATTGAGCATCGCGAATCCCGTCGATGACGGTGGTGGCTATTTCGGGGGTTGTTATAAATCCAATCATAATGTCAGTCCTGAGCATGTCTCCCAGAGGTTCTTAATAGCAAGAGTGTAGGCTGCGCGGTCAGTTGCATCTAGTCCCTCACTAATTCCAAACGCGCCTCCTTTAGAATTGGTCGCTTGACCTCCCGCGCCTGCACTTGAAGATGAAGAACCGAACGCGATAATGGGGAAGTTGTTATTATAGGTTCCTGTTAAAGCTCCTGTAGTTGAGTCATCGTGAAAGACTGAGCCGTCTCGTCTGCTTAAACTTGTATCTCCCCCCTTGCGGTTAGAGAGCATTACTCCGTGTGAACTGTTTATAGGAAGAGTTTCTTCGTTTACTCCTAACCACACGGCCTTGGGCTTGGTAGAACTATTTCCAGTGTTGATTCGTATACTCGTGGAAGTGATTGAACCTGACCCTATTATCGTCTTATTTGCGGCGTTTATTCCTCCGGTCGTCGGTGCTGTATCATCATACGCAAGAGCCATCAGGCATCCGTCTTCAATCGTTAGGTCGTCGAGCAACTTGTATCCAGTGTTGAATCGGTTAGCTGAAGAGGCGGCGGTAGGGTGGGCATATCCAGTGGTATGCGTGAATGACCCTTGGAAGGTTCCGCTTGTGCTGCTAACAAGGCATCGAGCGTTTGGCGCTGCTGCTCCCCAAATGGGTAGATAGAAACGCTTCAGACTAGTATACCACCCATCACTCTTACCAGTGACATAGAACGTATCAATCGCTATTTTCTGCGCGTCCGAAACGCTCACGCCATCACCTTCAAGTAGAGCTATGTAAGCATTCGCGTCGGGGTCCCCGCTGCTGCTTCCTGTAAGACTAGATTCTATAGGTCTAGCAACAGCAGTTGTAAGCGGAGCGGTAAGGGAACCCTTCGGGAACTGAAACATGGTTAGTAAGCTTTGTTTTCGACAACGGGTTTTACTTCAATAACGACAACAAGGTCTGCTCCCTCGCTTACCGCGTCGACGCTCACGCGAACTTTAGAAGCAGAGGTGGTAAATAGAACAGCTCCGTTGGCTGTAAAAGAAGCGTCAGAACCGATGTCAACCCAAGTGTCACCGATTTTATGTTGTAGTTTAACTGTCCGACTTTGGAAGTTACTTCCTGCAACAGCAAACATTCCTGTAGAACCGTTCCAGTCAACTTCAGTGTTTGTCCCCTGTGCGGGGTTTGTGATTGTTTTTCCGTAATAACTCATAGTGTTTAATAAGGTGATGCTCCGCTTCCAGCTGAGCCTGTTTTAGGAGCCGTCCTGTTGATAAGAAGAGAGCGTTGTCCTCCGCGACGTTGATTCTCTTTGCGGGTTTTACGCGCAGTCGATTCTACTTTTTTGACTTTCTGCATGGGCCTTGGTGGAGGCGTGGGAGAAGGAGGCGGAGGAGGGGGGGTGGGAGTTCGTTGACCGATGCACATGGCTTATAGGAGTTTATGTTAGTTATCTGGGATGGATGTTAGCGAGTTTTCTCGTTGTTCTTTATGCTTGAAAGTAAGAAAATGAATTACTGAGCGCTGCCCTGCATGATAGTCCATATCTCTTAAGTTGTAGTCAAGACCAAGGTCTCGCATAGGGAACTGAGCTTTTAAGGCTTTGAGTAATTCGCTGTTGATTGGTGGAATTTGGTTTTCCTGTTTCATATATACCTAGCCTTACGGTTGTTTGTGCCTGTCGTCTTGTAGAGTTCCGCAATGAGCGGCGTCCAAAAGGATGTTTGCTGAGCAAATAACATGTGCTAAATGACTGCGACCAGACTCATCGTCTAGGTCTTCTCCGTCTCTCCACTTGTTTAGATGTCTCATGATGGCAGCAACGTAGGTTGTAGCGCAAACTCCTGTGTCCCTCCAGTTGTAAGGACCATACTTTTCAGCTCCAAGCTTGTGCGCCCATGCGGTCTCTTCAAGAGCCGATGAGGGAAGCAGGTGCATGGGTGTCTTCAAAGCACCTGCGGCTCCTTTAGGGTCGTTCACTTCGCTGGCGTCCATAGTGTTATCTCTTTCGTTTTTGCGTTGAAGTCTTTGTCGTGGAGGATGTAGGCCAGTCTCGCGTTAAGCAAAGCATCCTCCTCGGTCTGCCCAGCCTTCTCGTAAGCTGCTACCACGGTATCCCATTTATAACCGTCCTTGTCGAGTAGTTTTTTAGCTCCAATAATACCAACACCTTTAGCTCCTTTGTATCCGTCAGCGGGGTCTCCAGCTAGCGCTTGGATTAAATGGAACCTACGCGCTGCTTCCGGGGAGGTTGTTTTAGTCTCGTCCTTGAGCGGGTTATACCAAGTGATGGGCAAGGTCTCAAAGTCCTTGTCACCTGATACCGCTATGGTGTTCTTGGGGTCTCTTGTCGCCAGTATACCAATCAAATCGTCAGCCTCTATGTTTGGCTCAGAGATACCCTTGTAGGTTTCAGTAATCCATCCGATAAGCCACTTGAGTCCGACAGGCTTACGCTTGTCTTTCCTGTTGGCTTTGTAGTCAGGCCATATGCCATAGCGGTAGTTGGTGGACGTAGAGAATACCGGGACGATGTCTTTCGATTGCATCGTCTCCGCTAGGTTCGACATGAATGCCTTAACCTCCCGCTTCATGTCGCTCTCCTTACAGGTTAGAGTCCAAGTGTCCTCGTCCCATTTGGTCTCAACCTCGCTAGCGAAAGCTGCGCGGTAGGCCAACATGTCGGCGTCTAGTAGTATTTTCTTCATGTTAGTGAGTCTCCTTCCAGTTAGCGCCTACCTTGTATTCCCCGTCAAGGGGGCATTGGACGTTCAACACCACGCCAGCTTTCTTGATACTGTCCACAAACAACTGACCAAGCTCGTCGGCTTTGTCAGGGTCACAAGAGAACTGAACCTCATCGTGGACGTTACCGTGCATCTCGTAGTCATCGTCGTTGGCACTCTCAGCAAACAACACCAACGCCTTCTTCATGATGACGGCTGCTGCTGATTGACATACTAGGTTCAACGCGGAGAATGCCTTACGTGCTGGGATGACTCGACCGTCAAGACCCTTGATGGTAGCGCTGCGTTTCACTGACTGCTCGATGGCTTTCATCAGAGAGGCAACAGCGGGAATCTTGGCGAGGAACTGTTCTTTCAGAGTTCTACCTTCGCGTTCTCCGCCATCTACAATCGCACCGATAGCTGCGTCACCAGCGCCGTATAACCACATGTATATGAATTTTTTCGCTTCGTCGCGATTAGACAAACCCGCAGCTTCTTGGTTCGCGGTGTGAATGTCACCCTCGACAATCGTCTTGGCGTAGCTTCCTTCATCCCAATTAGATAAGTAGTGGGCTAATACTCGCAACTCAATTCCCGAAGCGTCCGCTCCAACTAGAACCTTGTTGTCTGGAGCCTTGAACAACTCACGGCACTCGCCTCCGTAGGGGGCTCGGGTGGCGGGTATCTGTCCCAAGTTAGGCTTGTAGTGAGAACAGCGACCGGAGTAAGCTCCTAGAGTATCTACGTTGCCGTGGATGCGACCGTCACGCACCATGGTCATCCAAGCGTTTTTACCTTCAGCAAGCGCTCCTAGTCTTTTCTGAACTAGAAGGTATTCCAGTAGCTTGAGAGCTGCTGGCGTCCCGATGTCCTTGAGAACCGCTTCGTTGATTGCTGGGCGCTTACCTTCGTAGGCGGCTGGCTTCCACCCCTGCTCTATGAGACGCGCTGCGATTTGGTCGCGTGAACCGGGGTTGAAAGGAATGGTCTTTGTCTTGTTGGCTAGCTTGTTGGCTTCGTTGACTAGAGACTGCTTAAGACCTGCTTCTTTTAGCACCGTCTTGAGCTTTGTTTTGGTGGTAGCTGTGTAGGTTTTATCGTCCACAGAAACAGACCAACCAATAGGTGACTTGGTCTCCTTTACTGTGGGCTCAAAAAGCTCTTGAAGCTCGTCGCTCAGCTCCACACGTCTAGTCATTAACTTCGCTGTAAGTTCTTTGGCTTTCTCTTCATCAAACGGAAAGCCGTTGCTTACTTGCTTGTGAATCTCCTGAGCGAACTGGTGCTCAAGCAAAAGAGCATCCTTGCTTGGCGCGAGCTTTTTTAAGTGTTCGTAAAGCTTAGCAGTCACCCTTACGTCTTGCTCGCAGTAGTCCTGCATCTCCTGTGACCACGTAGTCCAGTCCTCGGTCTCGCCGTGGCTGTCCTTGTGGATACCCAACCTCATACCCCAACACTTTAGCGAGTGGCTACCTGCGTATCTAATCTCAACGCTCTTCTCTCTGAAGTCGTAGTTCTTTAGGTCCGGGTAGACACACTTAGCCATAATCTTTGTGTCGATTACAAAAGGGGGGTCCAGAGAAAGCTCACCGCCCACGTCCATCTTTAACAGCGCTGGCCAATCAAACCCGATGGAGTTGTGGCCGATGACGATTTCAGAAGCGCCAATTATACTCATGGCGTTTGCAATCTCTCCCGGTGTCTGGCTGTTGTAGGAGTGCATCTGGCCAGTCTCTAAGTCCATCATGCTGATGCAATGGATGGTCTTTAAGTCTGACAGGTTCTCCCAATCTTCAATCGCGTTCGTTTCTATGTCTAATACTATTTTCTTCATGGTGTGTTCGTGTTGGTTATTAGTTCGTGTGTTTTTAGTAAGACGCCTTTGGAGGTGTTGTTGTCGCCCCCGCGCTTTTCTCTTTTTGTTCCTTTGAGTGGTTCAACAAGCTTTTTAAGTTCTTCAGCCGCAAGAATGACGTAACGGTCCTCCAACACGAAGCACCAAAAGTCAGCTTCTGATTTGGCAATACCAGACGGCTTGCCCCTTGATTCAAACTCGACAAATACATTGCCAGTAGTCTTTGCTTTGAGGTCACGTTTAACTTCGATGGTTTTGTTTTCGAGGATGTCAGCGAGAGCTTGCTCTGCCACTTGTCCGACTTTGAGGTCATACTTAAAGTTGCTGTTGTATTCCATAAATTAACTGAACGGTGTCTGTTCGTTTTCAACCGGGTCGCTTGCTATTTCTTCTTCTAACAATCGTCCTGTAATGTGACTGTAGCGAAGCGTAGAAGCAAGACCAGTGTTACCACTAAATCGGTTCTTGAGAACACGCACGTTGGTTATGTTACGAGCATCGGCGTCCTGCTGGTCTCTTTCCAGTCCTAAAACCATGTCGCTTAGTTGAGCAATGGCAGCACTTCCGCGAAGTTGAGCCAAGGTGGTCTCCGCTCCGTTCTCATGCCCTCGACCTTCAGGGCGCTTGAGGTGACTAACAAGGACAAGACCAATACCGCACTCTTCGACAAGACCGCGCAGCTTGGTCATCGTGTTGTCGATGAGCCGCCTCTCGTCTCCGCCGTCGAGACCTGAAACGATTATACTCAAATGGTCAAGAATCAGGTAACGAACACCCAGAGCTTTAGCCATGTATCGGATATGACTTAGTAGGTTGTCCGAGTCGAGGCTACCCCAATGGTCGTAGAAGTAAACACGTCCACTACCCACAGTGGCTTCAAAGGCGTTTGTGTAGTTATCGTCCACCTTGATGGGCTCAAGGTGTAGAAGCTTGTTCATCTCAAGCCCGATGATGGAGTTTGCCGTGCGTTCGATGGATTCTTCAAGCGCGATGTATCCAATCTTTTTGTCAGTGTTCTTAAGTAAGTGGTGCGCTAGCTCTTTTGCTACAGCGCTTTTACCGATACCGGAGCCAGCACATAACGTCACAATTTCTCCTAGACGAAGACCATGTGTTTTGTCGTTGAGTCCTTCCCACGGATACGGGACGCTATCGTTGACCTTGGTGGTGGTGAGACGCTCGAATAGTTCAGTCCCGTCCATGATAGTGTCGGGTCGCCATACCTTAGCTTGCCAGTAGGCATCAACAATCTCCCGACTGCGTCCTTCCATGAGTAACTCGTTAGGGTCTTTCATGGTGAGGCGAGCAATCTTACAAGTCCCAGCAGGTAAGACATGGCTACAAGCTTCAGCAGCAGCGTTACCCGGTTCGTCGTTGTCGAACATGAGGATGACCTCATCGAACTTTTCCAACCACTTCATCTGCTTTTGAAAGACGCGCTTGGCTCCTTGAGCCCCGCTGGGTAGACTGACCACTGGCCACTTACCCTCGCCTACTACCTGAGCTACTGTAAGGCAATCAATCTCTCCCTCTGTAATGGTAAGGCGTTTGCCCCCGTTGGGCCAAAGGTGCTGGCCCCAGAAATAGGCAGGGCTACCAATGGAGGTAAAGTCCTTACCCTCGAAGCGAACCTTTTGACTTACGATTGTCCTCTCAGGGTTGCGATATGTGGCTACGTGACACGGCTTACCGTTGTGCTCGCCTATACGATAATCATACCGTTGGCAAACGTCTTTGTGTAGCCCTCGGTTGGGAAGCGCCATGACGTCTCCTTGAATAAATTGCGGTGTGTCTCTATGTTGTTCTGCTGGTTGCATTTGTGTGTTCTGTTCTTTGTTGTGTTGGTTGTTACGACCCGGTGTGAACGTGCCGCAGACAAAGCATTTAGAGCTTTCGTCTTCGTTGACGGCTAGGCCGTCGCTGCTACCGCACTCTTCGCACGGTAGGTGTGTGTTTATGAAACCCATTCTTCTGGTATTACTTTTTCGCACCATTGAAACCCATGCTTTTCGCACCAGTCGCTGTAGCTCGTCTTGCTTTTTTTGTTGAGCTTGTTTTTAGCGTTCTGGAAACAAAAACGTATATCTAGGGTTGGATTGCATTCACGGACTTTCAGGTGCTTTGTCCGGTCTGCTGAAGTGAAATAACCCTTAACTTCAACCAACACCCCATTAGCGAGGATGAAGTCGGGTGTGTAGTGGTGAACTACGGTGTAGTTGAACCTCTCCGTTTCGTAGGAGAAGTCAACGCCTCGCTTTTGCAAGCCAAGCGCCAATCT